>Ga0351881_1012_pt1 | contig 74029 bp, 55 predicted proteins | sample BONcelFGM3001E15_FD_206769 | JGI IMG/M metagenome (GOLD analysis project Ga0351881, IMG submission 206769) | Enriched cells from coal bed in the Powder River Basin, Montana, United States - BONCAT cells FGM rep3 HSBNCT.FGM.300.1.E15 ...
TTTAATATCGAAAATATTCTTAATGGCGGTCAAAAAATTAGAAGGCACCAATTCACTATTTCCGTTTGTTAAGGGATGGAATAAGTATAACGATTTTTTCCAACATGAAAGTGATAAATAGAACAAGTTTTGTTCTTCGGTCTGATGTTTTTTTTCATACCGCTGATACAACTTCGATTGAATAATTTCGGGAGTATATCGTGTCGGAAAATCACCATCAACCAAACCGCAAAGAAAAAGATGATCGAATTTTAGACCCCTTATTTCTTTTAGAGTAGTAACCAGCACACCGAAGTTAGATTTTTCTTTTACATTGAATCTTGCTGATTCAATTGCCGTTCTTAGCTGCTGTAGATAATAATTTATTGAATGCGTTTCCGTTTCACTTTGATCAAGTTTTAATAGTTCGAACAATTCTTTTGCGGTTTGGAGTAACGAAGTAATTGCTTTTAAATTTTCTTCTTCGTAACCACTTCCGCTTGTTAATATTTTTTGCGGAATATTTAAATGAAATACTAATTTTTCCAACTCTTCATAAAACTGATCGAGTGTTAATTTTTTCTTGAAAGGAATTAACAATTTATTGATTGAATCAATTTCTTTCAGAATATTTTCATAAATAGATTTTACTTTTAAAGCAGAATCATCATCGTTATAATTCCTCAAATGTGATTTGATAAACATATTCCATGATGAGTAACCTGCAATAATTTTCAACTCGGACACTGCATTCATTAAATCATAGAGAGTGGTGTATTTTGGTTTAAAGTAGTCACTGCTTAACGCTCTAAGCACATTTTTGTAATAAAAATCACTTTCTTCAATTTCCAAAAGATTGATAATTGTAACAACTGGTTGAAACGTGTTAAGAGCATATCGATCTGTTAGGTTTAATGGTATACCGAAGGATTGGAATTTATCCCTTACGATAGTCGAATACTTTTCAATCAAATTAAAAGCGACACAAATATTATGTGGTTTTGCCCCTTCATTTACAATTAAGTTTTTAATTTCTTTAACTACAAATGTAATTTCTTCTTCGGGTGTTTTTGCTGTAATTTCGCAAATATTATTTTGAACAATCTTAATTTCCGTCGGTTTAAATAATTTTTCACGAATAATTTTTATAAATGCTTCTGATTCAGCTCCCTCTTCCGAAAAATATTTAAAATTTTTGTTTTTTAATTTTTGGTATGTCTCTGCAAGGTGTGAAAAGAGAGCATCATTATCTTCACTATAATCAAAATTAAGGAATAAATTCCCATTTACTCTATCTGAAATTTTATCAAGAATATCAATTTCGGGTTTTGAAAATTCACTAAATCCCTCTACAACAACTAATTTTACCTTGTTATATAGATCGTCAAAAGTTTTCCCAAAATCATTCAGGTTTAGATTTATTAAATGTCTATAAACATCCCCGATTTCATAAGCATTTAATTTCTTTAACAATTCCTGATAAGAATAAAATACTGCTGAAATGTCTTCAGCTTTTCTTCTTGCAGATCCTGACAAACTTACTGTTTCATCAGCAAGAATTTCCGGGGTTATACCATGCCTCTTGTATTCATGGAACACATTTTTAATTCTATCTAATGTTCCCTTTGGAATCCCATTTTTGTAGGAAGAAAAATATTTAAGATTAATCGCCCTAAAACTATTATTTAGTAAAACGGATGCTGCTGATTCACTTAAAATATTTAATCTGCCTACACATCCTTCCAAAATTTTAACTGAGATTGTTGATAAAGTTTCGATATTTATTTTTGAAATACTTTGGTTGGGCGATTTACTAATAATTTCCTTTTTTGCTAAACGCAATTTTCGGTTAGTGGGAACAATTAGAAGAAACTCCTCACCTTTACCCTCAAGTATCAATTGATTTAGTAATTTATATGCTGATTTAAGAGTATTACTTTTTGTTAATATCATTTCAATTCCAATTAAAAGGTTTTAAGATATTTATTCATCATTCATCTTTTTTAACATGTATGGTTACTCAACATTGAAAGGTTTTCTAAATACTAATAATATTTCTTTCCCTCTCCTTGGTTTCACTGATGGAACGTTTTTATTTAGATATTCAAGATTAAAAAACTTTTTAGCATCAATTAAAAACTCACTGAGATCAACAGAAAATGGTGGTCCATCTTCTCTTTTATCTATGGGGAATAAATCAGTAACAAATCTTCCGCCGGGTTTTAATAGCTTTGCGGCAAGTCTTAAAAAATCATTCCGTCTTGTGATACTAATAGCACAATAAGTTACATATTCATAAACAATATCAAATGAATTAAATATTGAACTATCTAATTCGAAAAAATCCTTTTCAATAATGCTAAGTTTTGAATTAAACTTTTCACTTAACTCTTTACAATATTCATTTGCATTGGTTGCAAAATCAACGGTTGTAACATCATACCCTTTTTCGTATGCTAAAACTGCATCAAATCCTTTTCCCGAACCAAGTATAATTATTTTTGACGGTTTGATAAATGTTACATCAGTTATTAAATATTTAAATACTGGATTTGGTGAATTAAGATCCCAACCGGTTTTTCTTGATTCATATTCTGAATTCCAAAACTCTTTAGAGTCAGTGTTGTAAAATGTTGTATTCATTGAATAATAATGTAATTGACTTTGGATAGAAAGTAATTAATTTAGTGACAAAAAAAATCTGAATTATGAAAAAAATACTTCTTATTACAATATTACTTATTCCGTTACTTAAAGTAAACGGTCAGGGCATAGGTGATTTTGCACCCGAACCCCAACCCATAGTTTTTCCTGAGAACGCCTTTGGAGCAGATATAATGTTTGGTGAAGGCGGATTTGGACTTGGTGGATTTTATAGAAAATCACTTTCGGATAAATTTACACTTTTTACTGACCTGTCAATTTCTGAAGCAAAGGATGAAAAGGAAGTTGAATATGTTGATTATTATGGTAGAGTTTATGTTTTTGGAAAGAAGAATAGAATTTTCTTAATTCCATTAAATCTCGGACTTCAATACAGATTATTCAGTGAAATAATTACCGACAATCTTCGCCCTTATATTAATTTCGGCGCCGGTCCTTCGATTGCTGTTACTACTCCTTATGAAATGGAATTTTTTAGTTCGTTTAAGAAAGCAAGAGCATATTATACTGTTGGCGGATATTTTGGGTTTGGTGCCAATTTTGGTATCGATACAAAAAGTTTAATGGGTATAAACATCAGATATTATATGATACATTTCTTCGGTGAAGGTATCGAAGGATTAGAAAAACGTTTCAATAAAAACTTTGGTGGATTTTATCTAACCATCAATATTGGAACTATGTTCTAAAATAAGGGATAATTAATATTTCCATTTTATTGAACAACCGATGGCAAATGTTTCGGGGACCGAAACTTCATCACCTTTAAGAATTTCTTCAATTGCTTCTTTTAAATACCTTTTATTAACTCTTTCCGGTTCCGACCAATTGTCATCAATCTTTCCAGTATATGCAACAACTCTTTTAACATTAAATAAAAATATTTCCGGTGTTGAAGCAGCCCCAAATGATTTTGCAACAACTTGAGTTTCATCTCTCAAATAAATAAAGTTAAAAGATTTTTCGATAGCTCTCTGTTTCATCTTTTCAAAAGAATCCTCAGGATAATTTTTTTCGTCGTTCGAGTTAATTGCAATTACAATTAATCCTTTGTCAGTGTATTCTTTCTGAAGTTGAATAATTCTTTCTTCATAAGCTTGAACGTAAGGGCAATGATTGCAACTAAAAATAATCAATAATAATTTGTCATTTGAGAAAGAAGCCGTTGAATATACATTTCCATCTATCCCGGGTAATGTAAAACTCGGAAGAGAATCACCCAATTTTAATTTTTTCGCGTTCATATTTTGACCTCACTCTTTTTATGAATAATTTTTAATATTATTTGTCAATTTATATGGTTTACAGCTATGTCTAAAATCTTATTTATACTTTTAATTTCAACCCAACTTACTTTTACACAAACTGTCCAGGATTTATTCAACGAGTATCATTTTTTCGTTGAAAAGAATTTAAATAAACGTGAGGTAAAACATAAGGATATTCTTCCACTAATTAATAAGTTGAAAAATAGTAAACTTTTTTCAGTCGAAAAAGTTGGTTCATCTCTTCAAAATCGTGATATTTTTTTAATAAGATTTGGAAAAGGTGAAACAAAAGTATTCCTCTGGTCACAAATGCATGGTGATGAATCAACCGCGACTATGGCACTTTTTGATCTCTTCAATTTTTTCGGTTCGTCAACTGAAAACTTCAAACAATTCAAAGATCTATTATTGAATAAAATATCTTTCTATGTGATTCCAATGGTCAACCCCGATGGTGCTGAAATTAATGATAGAAGAAATGCTTTAGGAATCGACTTAAATCGAGATGCCATTGCAGCACAATCTCCAGAATCATCAATTCTTAGAAATGTTTTTAATCAAATTAAACCAGATTTTGGATTTAATTTACATGATCAATATCCAAGATACTCTGTCGGGAAGACGAAAAAAACAGCTGCGATTTCATTTTTAGCCCCGTCAACCGGTGAAACTGAACCGACTAAATCACAATTGAATGCTTCCCGATTAATTGGTGAATTATTTTTATCACTTAATAAATTTATTCCGGGACACATTGCAAAATATTCGGATGAATATGAACCAAGAGCATTTGGAGATAATTTTCAAAAATGGGGGAGCGGAACTATATTAATTGAGTCCGGCGGTTGGAAAAATGATCCTCGTAAACAATTTATTCGTAAACTGAATTTTATAACTTTACTCAGAGCCTTCGAATCAATTGCTTCAGAGAGTTTTAAAAAGATAGACTTAAATGTTTATTCTGAAATTCCATTTAACGAGCGAAATCATTATGATTTAATACTTAGAAATTTAACGATGGATTACTTCGGATTCTTGTACAAAGCAGATTTGGCAATTAATATATGGTTCAGAAATAAAATCAGCTTCGGTTGAAGATTTTGGTGACCTCTCTACAGCGCATGGTCTCACTGAATATGATTTCGAGGGATATCAACTCGAGAAAGGAAAAACAATAGATTTTTCGGATAAAAATTTGACATTCATCAAAACATTTAATTTTCATGAAAAATTATTTGAAGGGTTTACTTCAGTCCTTATTAAAGAAGAAATTTCCAAAAATGTAAGTATAAAAATTCCACAAATCTTATCCCAAAGAAAAAGAATAACTACTTTCGAATTTTACAAAACAAATCCACAATTGGTTATAAAAAAGGGGGAGGAAATTAGGTATGTTTTCCTAAAAGGAATCCTATATAATATCAAGTCCCAAATACAACAGACTTTTTAAGAGTATTTTCAAATTTGAATAGGAATCAGTTTTTATTATAATTAATTGTAGCTTTAATAGCATTTAACTGTAATAATTAAATTTATGAAACAAGCGAAATCCCAATTGCACATTGACTTCGAAAAAGAAGCCATTCCCCACATGGATGCTTTATACAACTATGCTTTTCGTATGACCGGGGATTCTGACGATGCAAATGATTTAATTCAAGAAACATATCTTAAGGCGTTTAGATTTTTTAATAACTTTGAAAGAGGAACTAATTGCAAAGCATGGTTATTTCGTATAATGAAAAATACTTTCATCAATGATTACCAAAAGCGAAAACGCGAACCTGAAAAATTAGATTACGAAGATGTAGAAAAATTTTATGAAAATGCTAAACCTTCCTCAACTGATGATGCGCATTTGGAAAAAGAAATTTTTGATAATCTTTTAGATGATGAAGTATCAAGTGCCATTTCATCATTACCTGAAGATTTTAGAACTGTTATTATATTATCGGATATTGAAGGATTTTCCTATGAAGAAATTGCGGATTTTATTGATAGTCCGGTAGGAACCGTCCGCTCAAGGTTGCATAGAGCAAGAAAAATGCTTTTTACAAAATTGTATAAATATGCTGATTCTAAAGGTTATATCAGCAATGATGTTAATATTTGAAAAAGAACCGGAATTTGAAGAAGCATGATAGGTAGCGTAACTGAAAAAGTAGTACGATATTCACATAAACCGGTTTTGGTAGTTCCACTCCATGAGAAGGAATAATTTGCATCTAAAACACTCAATTTATATATTTGTGCACTGTAATTCAGTAGAAAAGGTTGTTAGATGGCACGCGTTAAGAATATAGAAGGATTCTGTAATTTTTGTAATAGTATTACAAAAATGGAATTAGCCGGTGAGGTTTCCGGTAATACAGATGAAAATAAACGTTGGGCAAAATGTAAGAAGTGTAAACAGACTACATTAATTGATCTGAGAGATAAAAACGGAGTTATTAAACCAACATTAAATGATTTTACAGGAGATAATTGCTCAGATTATTCTCCGTTGAAATCATTCGAAATTGGCGAGTCAATATTCCATAAAAGCTGGGATGACTTCGGAATTGTTGTTGCGAAGGAAATATTGTCGAGCGGTAGAAGTTCGATTACAGTTGAATTTCAAAAATTAGGTCAGAAGAAATTAATAGAAACATTAACAAAATAAAAACCCTGAAGTGAGGTGAATTAGTTGGTAGGTATCGTTATTCAAGAAAACGAATCCATAGATCGAGCTCTTAAAAGATTCAAAAAGAAATATGAACGTTCCGGTGTTCTTAAAGAATATAAGAAGAGAACTTTTTTTGTTAAACCTTCGGTTAAAAAACGAATGGAAAAAATAAAAGCTCAACGTAGATCTCAGCGAAACGATATAAACGATTAATAAAAAAGCCCCATAATTTGGGGCTTTTTTGTTCTACTTTTGAGGTTTTTTCTTGATGTAGTTTTTTTCAAAATACTTAGTTATAACATTGAATGCTTCATCAGGAGTATTGCAAAATTGAAATAATTTTAGATCGGCTTTACTAATCATACCATGTTGTTCTAAAGATTCAAAATTTACTACACTCTTCCAGTATTTCTCATCATACGCAACTATAACCAAATTCTTTTTAATCTTTTCGGTTTGAATTAAAGTGAGAACTTCAAAAAATTCATCCATTGTACCAAATCCACCTGGAAAAACTATAAGTGCCTTTGACAAATATGCAAACCAGAATTTCCTCATAAAAAAATAATGGAACTCAAACTGCATCTGCGGGGTAACATATTTATTAACAAACTGCTCAAAAGGAATACTGATATTTAATCCTATCGAAAAACCACCAGCTTTTTTTGCCCCTTTATTTGCGGCTTCCATAATCCCCGGTCCACCGCCTGTACATACTGTAAATCGGTTTGCCTCTAATTCTAATCCCATAGACCATTTAGTTAATTTTTCTGCAAGATTTACAGCATCTTCATAATACTTTGACATTTCAACAAGTTTCTGAGCCTCACGTAATTGTTTCGGAAAATCGGGTATCTTTTTCGGATCAAGATTTTTTACTGCATTGTAGATTTTTGTAGCATCTTTTCTTGACTTAATTCTTGCACTTCCAAAAAACACGATTGTATCCAGAATATTAAATTTTGTAAATCTCGCTTTCGGTTCAAAAAATTCAGCTAAAATTCTTATTACTCTTGCATCTTTCGAATTAAGGAATTCTAAATTTGCGTATGCTTTTACAGGCTTTTTAATTTTGGTCATATATTTTACCCTATACTTAATTAATCTCTTTATAATTTAACAATGAATCACTATTTTTAATTTTGAATATAAAGTAAATTTTCAATTCAACCAATCAATTTTTCACAGAAACTCATGAATTATTTATCGCTCCTCGTTCTAGTAACCATGTCAATCTCTTATCTTACTGTTCATGCTTCGAATAATCAGATTAAGGAAAAACTCAAACAGATTACTAACTCTGTTCCGAAAGGAACAAATTTTGGTGTGATGGTTCTTAATCCATTAACTAATGATACAGTTTTTGCCTTTAATCATAGACAATCATTAATCCCGGCATCTAACACAAAATTGTTCACTACAGGTGTTGCCCTCGCATTGATGGGTCCTAACTATCAGGTATCAACAAAAATATTCTCAGAAAATGTTCAGGATAAAGAGGGAAAAATAAGTGGAAATTTATTTATAAAAGGATTTGGTAATTCACTTTTTACTGATCGCAATCTTGACGAGATGGTACAAGCCTTAATCAATGCGAAAGTTACCAAAATTGAAGGTGATATTATTGCGGACGATTCATTTTTCGATCAAAATTACTCACGCTTTGACTGGATCGAAGACGAAAAGACGAATGTTCACTTACCTCCGGTTTCTGCTTTGATAATAAATCGAAATCAAATTGTAACAACCATAAAGAGACGGAAAAGACTTGTTAATGTACATAGTAAAATTGCAGATCCCCCAGCCTACATTGCTGGATTGTTACTAAAAAAATTAGTGAGTTCAGGTATTCAAGTTACCGGGAAAAGTGGTAAAGGAATTTTATCCGGAACAGTTTATGAATTGGCTTCTGCATCTGTTCCGTTGAAAAATATTTTGAGTATTGTGAACAAGCAGAGTGATAATTTTTTAGCTGAATGTTTATTTAAAACTGTAGGCGCAGTAGCCTCTGGCAAAGAAGGAAGTGCTTTTACTGCAGCTCAAAATATAAATAAATTTATTGCAGAAAATGATATCGAGTCAACAGGAACAAAAATTGTTGATGGTTCAGGCTTGTCAAGATATAATCAAATAACCGTTGGCTCTATTGTTAGTCTTTTAGAATTTATTTACTTGAATTTAAAATATTACGAACCGTTTTTGAATACTTTAAGTATAGCAGGCGTAGATGGAACTTTAGGAGGCAGAATGGGAAGTTCTTCAGCTGAGTTTAATTTTAGGGGAAAGACTGGTACATTGAACGGAGCTTCATCTGTATCAGGTTATCTGAAGACAAAAAATGGTGATGATCTAATCGTTAGTATGATTTTTGAGTTCTCAAAAGGAGGAATCAATCATTATAGAAAGATCCAAGATCAAATAATAGAAATTTTAGCCGAATATGATGAGATATCCGGCTAAACTAATTCTTACGGATTTGGATTTGATTGTGGTAAAGAAGGCTGTGTAGGAATCGCATTTTGTCCAGATTTTTGTATAATACTTTCACGAGAGTCTGAAGCACCACTCCCCGGTAAAAAGAATAAATTGATAACTATTGCTAATACAATTAAAACACCACTTAACCACCAGGTTGCTTTACTTAAAAAATCTGCCGTTCGTCTGCTTCCAAACATTGTGCTTACACCACCGACACCACCGAATGTACCGGCAAGTCCGCCACCTTTACTTGATTGCAATAAAACAATAACAATCAAAAATATTGATACTAATACAGTTAAAGTTAATAGTAAACCGAACATTTTTTCTCCTTAAATTTTTTTTGTAGCGGGGGAGGGATTCGAACCCCCGACACGTGGATTATGATTCCACTGCTCTAACCTACTGAGCTACCCCGCCAATTAATCAAAATCAGACAACAAATATACAAAAGAGACTAAAAAATACAAATAGTTATCGCACATGATTATTCATCTTTATTTCCATCCTTGTAGGAGTTCCATATTTGTGAAATTCTAAAAGAAGGGACTTTATAATCTTTCGGTAAATAGTCAGAAGGAATTGTTGCTTGATTCCCATCACGTTGAGCCCCATAATGTGGAGACATAATTTCAACTCCGGCTTCATTAAATTTGTCCTGAATATTTTTATGTAATTCAGAATATACAAACGCCATTCGATTTGGTTTGTCAGTATAAGCATTCAATTCATAACTTACATAGAAATCATCTAAACTTGTTTGTAAAACAAAAGGCTTTATTTCTTTTATAATCCCTTGTGAATCTAGTGCTGCATCAATTAATAGCTGATGAACTTGTCTCCAGGGGACATCATATCCAATCGTAACTGTTGTATTAAGTATCAATTTGCTTTCGGTTTGTGATTTGCTAAAATTTATTATATGATTACTCAAAATAATAGAATTCGGAATTGTAATTTCAACATTCTTTGTTGTTCTAACACGAGTCACGAGAAGTGTTTTTTCTATTATATCACCAACTGTATCCGCAATTTTAACTCGATCCCCTAGTCTGAATGCATTCATATAGGTAAGTACAGTTCCTGAAACAATATTTGAAATCGCTGAAGCAGAAGCAAGTGATAAAAGAATTCCAAGCATCACGCTTACTCCCTCAAACGCTTTAGAATTAGAACCTGGCAAATGTGGATATATTATGATAATTGCGAAAACAACTATTAAAAATCGAATAATTTTAAATGTTGGCATTGACCAATCAGGTAGGAATCGGGGGACTTCAAGGTTACCTTTTTCAATTTCGAGAAAGATAAAACGAATTAATTTAATAATATATCGGGTTACTATTATTATTACAACTATGAAAACCAAACTTGGTAAAAAATTAACAATAGACATCAAAACAGAAACTAAAGGATCAATAAAGTACGATATTAATGTAGCTGACCAATTTTCAGTAAATTCATAGAGACTGAAAACTACAGTAATATAGAAATAAACTATTAATATATTCACAACATTTCGCAAGGTTTTTAACAAAACGAAAAGAGAATTGATGATTCTCTCTTCAGAAACAATATTAACCTTTTTGATAGAGATGCCGCGAATCAACGAACCTTTCCATGTCCTAAATCGATTGAGCGTATGAAGTGTTAGTGTGTTAACTCCTTTGAAAAGTGTAAACCCAAAGAATGTTAAAAATATTGTAAGGAAAAATCCTCTCAGTGCAGGTAAACCCCAACTCTCAGTCCACGGTAGTGCTGCAAGTATTTGCTCAATCGAAATATAGATGATCAATAAGGTGGTAAAAAGTCGTACTAATTTTGCAATAGCGAGAAAGAAAATCACCATGTTTTCAGCGGTCAAAATCTCAATTTTGTTAAATGATATAGATCTAAAAAGTTTACCTTCCAAACTCTCTAAGAATAAGTAAACCCTGGGAAATATTTTTCTAAGCAAAAACAGAAATACTAACAGAAGGAGTAAAATCCCTAAACTGATTCCTATCCCCTTTAGAATATAGTGATTTGAGTATTTAAGCGAGTATTCTGAATAGGTATCTTTTATTGTAGCTAAATATTCTTCGGTAAGTTCATCGGCTTTTCTATTAAGATATTTCGAATCAAATTCGGTGACACTTAATAATACATAAGACTTATAACGAATTAAGTAATAGTCGTTCTGAAATAAAATGTTAAGGGAATCAACAACAATATCTTTTTTCTTAAAAAGTGTTAAGAGACGTGATTGAGTCTCTTTAGCTCTAACTTCAGGCTTAAAAGGTCCCAGATTTTCATAAAATTGCAAAAGGGTATCTCCATCAATTACGACCGGATATCCCGGTTTCTCATTTAGTTTATTTTCAATTTGAGTTTGTGAAAAGATTGACGGAGAAAAGGATAATAAGAAGAAGAAAATATGAATTGAATTTATTGATTTTGATAATTTCATTTTTCATCCAAATTCTTTAAATAATTTAACAACTTCAACAAAATCAGTTTGATAATAATCATGAAGAAATTTAATATCATCAGGCTGAATGTTTAGTATATAATTGGTATTCCCTATCGACTGTTCAACCGTCTTAATTCCGGGGATTGTGGTTGTTATTTCATTATGCACGAGTATAAAACTAATTGCAAGTGATGTTGGAGATATTTTATACCTATCAGCAATCTCCCAAAAAACTTCTAATTTGTCGAGTGCTATATTTAGAACATCGGGGATTAATCGAAAACTTCTATGGTCATTCCTGCCGAATTTGGTATTCTTGTGAAATTTCCTTGTCAATAATCCAAACTGTAACGGCATTCTAGCAATTAATCCATAATGGTTTTGCGAAGCTTTGGGAATAACTACATCTAACGCATGTTGATTAATCACATTAAAAACGAGCTGAAAAGTAGAACCAATTTTGTTATTGATAAAAAAATCTGCTTCAGGTTCAGGATCGAAAGTGTTTAATGAGATACCCCAATATCGGATCTTTCCTTCTTTTACAAGCTGTTCCATCGCCTCAATGCAATCACCTTCTTTTAGATGGGTTAATTTTGCACTATGTAATTGATAAATATCTATAACTTCTTTATTTAATCTTATTAGACTTTGTTCACAGGCATTAAGAATATATTGTTTAGAATAATTTAAAGATACAGTATTATCATTAGTCAACTCGTGCCCAACTTTCGTTGCTAAAATAATACCTTCCCAATTCCCATTAAAAAATTTCCCCAGTAATTCTTCACTATGCCCGAGTCCATAAAAATCGGCTGTATCAAAAAAGTTGACACCTTTGTTAATTGCCTCTTTAATAGCCGACAATGATTCACTATCGTTCACATCTCCCCACCCAATAGGAATATCGCCAGCCATTGCGGGTCCACCAATGCCCCAGGCTCCAAAACCAACCACCGAAACTATTAAATCTGTTTTACCAAGTTTTCTATAGTGCATAAAATTATGCGGTTACTGAATTAAGGAATTTTTGAGGAAATATTAGCTTGATATTCAGGTCTGAAAATCCCTTCACCTGATGCAGTATAATTTTTCACTTCAATATTAGCTTCTTGCAATCTTTGATTAGTCACAGCAATTCTTGCAATGGGATCAGGATGAGTTGACAAGAATGTTTCCAGTTGACTTCCGGAACCTGTGATCAATCCATCTGCATTTAATTTTTCAAAAAAGAATTTTACACTCCCCGCATAGTAGCGGGTATCTCTTAAATATTCAAAAGAAAACTTATCGGCTTCATCTTCATCTGAACGACTATTAGCAAGAAAAGCTATTCCCACAAAAAGATTTGCAGCAATTTCTGCTAATTGTGATGGGTTTTGACCCAAGATTAAACTTAACAAAACACTCACTCCATAATATTTTGTAAGTCTGTTTGTTGCATGACGTCTTTCAGCGTGCGCAATTTCATGTCCAATCACACCGGCTAATGCAGCTTCAGAATCCAAATATTTTAACAATCCCGTATAGACATAAACCGGTCCGCCTGGAAGTGCAAAGGCATTCAGTACATCTTTATTATCCACAATTTCGATAGTGTATTGATAAACATTTTTTTTAGCAATTTTTGGTGAGGCAAGTATCTCATCAAAAATTCTTGTTTTGATATATTGCTTAATTGAGGCATCTCCATTGAATATAGGATATTCAGTTGGGTTGGCATTTATCTCTGCAACAACATCTAAACCGAGTTGAACATCGTCAGCATCTGAAAAGATGTTAAATGCGTTTGTAGTTGAATCACATCCGTTGAAAGTGAATGACAGAATGGTTACACTTAAGCAAATATAAATATATTTTAATGATTTCATTTTTTTTCCTTATTCTCTTTAATTAAAGTTCTTGAATTGTCTGCCATGCAGCATCCAATAATTCCGAAACACCAAAACCACTCACTGCTGAAATCACAAAAGTTGATGAATCAGCTTTTCTAATTTTTTTCTTTTTTAATTTTTTAATTACTGCTTCTTCGACTAAATCAGCCTTTGAAAATGCAAAAATTTTTTTCTTTTTGACTAACAATGGGCTATAACTTTTCAGTTCATTTAAAAGAACATCAAAATCTTTTTGTGGATTCTCTGAAGTAATATCAATTAAGAAAAGAAGAATTCGAGTTCTTTCAATATGCCTAAGGAATTGAAGCCCAAGTCCCTTCCCTTCGGAAGCCCCTTCAATAATTCCCGGAATATCGGCAACGGTAAACGATTTATAATCTTTATATCGAACTATTCCCAAATTTGGTTCAAGGGTCGTAAAAGGATAATCAGCAATCTTTGGTTTTGCAGCAGAAATTGCTGATATGAAAGTTGATTTACCCGCATTGGGAAAGCCTACCAATCCAATATCAGCTATTAATTTTAAAACAAGACCAACTTTTAGTTCCTCCCCCGGTTTACCTTTTTCAGCAAAACGTGGAGTTTGGTTAGTAGGAGTTGCAAAATTGCTATTTCCTTTTCCACCACGTCCCCCTTTAGCAATTGTATAATTAATACCTGGTTGATCGAGATCAACTATAATTTCATCTGTTTCCAAATTTTTAATAATTGTCCCCACAGGTATTTTGATAATTACATCCTCGCCGGTTTTTCCATCTTTCAATGAATTTGCTCCAGGTGCGCCGGGTTGTGCATTATATTTAGATTTGTAATTAAAGTCCAACAAAGTATATAAGTTGTTATCTGTCTGAAGGATTACATTACCACCATTACCACCATTGCCACCGGACGGACCACCTTTGGGCACATATTTTTCTCTTCTAAATGTAACTGCGCCGTCACCACCTTTACCCGCTTTAATTTCAATTTCGACATAATCTATAAACATTATTTTTCTTTTTCCTTAAAGTATAAAGCAATCTTTTCTTTAAATATTATCGCATCTTTTTGCGTGAGTGAATTTATTCGATACGAATGAAAAACTAAATTGAGAATTTCCACAACCTGTTTATAATTTTGACAATCAGAAATCTGTTCGACAGTATGGACAAAATCCAATTCATCTTTTTGGAAGATTGATGATATAATTTTTGTTGTCTCTTTAGGTGTAAACAGACTAAATATTTCGTCGGCAGAAGCTTTAATTACATACTTAACCGGAGTTGCTTCTTCAATTGGTTCAATAATTTCAGTTGGGTAATTATCTTCAATTTCGTTTGGGATTTCTGATTCGATTTCTTCTTCAATCTCCCTTACTTCAGAGACATCATCAACAACCTCATAACTTAGAGTAGTCGAATCCTCTTCATCTTCACTATTAAAATTTTCAACTGAATCGTTTTTCTCAACTACTTCTTCCAAATCAGGAGAAATAAGAAATTCATCTACGTTTGAATCAATATCAATCTGTTCAATATTTTGCAAACTTTCGATTTCATCTTCTATTGTTTTTAGTAAATCAAATTCATCTGTAGTTGAATCCACTTCGGTTCTATAACTCTCTAAATCAACTAAGTCTTCAGAATCCGGGGAATCAATATTTGATTCTGATGGGGTTAAAATCTCTTCTGAATAGAGTGGTGAATCATTTGTGATCTTATTTTCCACTAATTCGCTTAACTCAACAATTTTTTCATCATTTAGTAACAATTCACCGGACTCAACAGCATTTACATTTTTTAACTCACCACTATTTAAAAATTCTTCATACAACGCTGCTGCTTCATCTTGATTTTCTTCAACTTCAATTGGTGTTTTTACTTCAAATAGATCATCTACTATTTCATGAGTTATTATTTCTTCATCTTTCGAAGGGAGTTCACTTTCTTCATCCGGCTCTGTTTCTTTAAATACTTCTTCAAGGTTTAACTCTGTTGGAATTTCTTCTAACTCTAATTCTTGAATTTCAATTTCTGTTTCTACTTCAGAATTAATTACTTCTTCTGAAACATTTTCAACTTCCATTTCTTGAACTTCAACTTCTGATTCAAGTTTTACTTCTTCTTCCAATTTGTCAGAAACACTCTCTTCAACCGAATCTTCTACTTCAATCTGAGTTTCAAATGATTCAATTTCGGTCAGTTGATTAGCTATTGGAACTTCGTCCTCATTATTAAAGAGATTTTCTTCTGAATTGAGGGTTTCTATCAATTCATCATTAAATTCTGTATTAATTATTTCTTCACTTTCAGCTAAATGTTCCTCTTCAAAATTGTCAGCTTCAGAAACAAGGAAATCGCTGTTGGATTCGGTTAAGTTTTCAGGTGATTCGGATTCCGGTTGAATAATCTCACTCTCTTCTTTAATCTCTAAATCTTCTAATTGCTCAACATGAGCTTTTGGAATCTCAAATATTTTTTCTGTTATTTCTATATCTGATGCATCTACAAAGATGTTACTTAGAATAGCCTCCTTAAATTCTTGAACTTCGAATTTGCTTTTCGGATCAACTGATAAGAGTTTTCTTACTTTAAATATCTCATTAAGTAAACCCTTTTCATAAAGGAATTTTTCTACAATGCCAATTGCAATTTTACTTTTTTGAATTTCACCTAAATTGAAAAACTCTGCTAAAGATTGAAGTGCATTTTCAATAAAGGTTTGTTGTTGTTTTTGAATCAATTGCTTTTCGAGATTAACAATTAAATCTTCAAATTCATAAATACTAATAGAAACTATTTTCTTTTTTTCAATGATTGCTTGAAGAATATTTTTGTAATAATCGAAAAAGTAGGTGTAGTTGAGAAAAGTTTTTATCTCGTTATGGGAACGAATTTCTTCATCACCAAAGATAAACTTTTTTAAGCACCAGCGCGGACGAATTAAGAAGTAGACATTAAACTCAACGGCTTGAGAAATCAATCTTTTAATATCTTCGTAAGGAATTAATTTTTCTTTTTTAATTTCAGCTGATATTAGGTCTAAATGGTTAGAAATCTCTTCCCCTGAATAATCAAAAACTGATTTTTGCAAAAGTCGCTGGCGATCAATCGAAATTAAATAATCTAATTCGGCTGAAATATATTGAATTATTGCCGGATGAACATCTGAAGCAGCAAGATGAGTAATTGTGAAGAATGAACCTGACTTTTTTATCTTGTTAAGATTAAAATCAGTTATAAACTTTATTTCTTTTTCAAACATTTGAATTGCCGAATTAATTATTACATTGAAAATAAAAAAAATCCCGATTAAAAGATAATCGGGATTAAAAGTTTATCCAACGCAGAAATTATTCAACTGAATTAGAAGTTATTGAAGCCTTAATGTAATCTCTATTCATCCTGGCAATATTTGTAACCGAAATACCTTTAGGGCATTCAGCCTCACACGCATAAGTGTTTGTACAACTTCCAAAACCAAGTTCATCCATTTTGGCAACCATCGATTGAACCCGTTGATAACGCTCAGGTTGCCCCTGTGGTAATAAAGCATATTGTGAAACTTTTGCACTCACAAATAACATAGCCGAAGCATTTTTACAGGCTGCAACACAGGCTCCACAACCAATACAAGCTGCAGCATCCATCGCAAGAGAAGAAATCTCTTTTGAAATTGGAATAGCATTTGCATCCGGTACACCACCGGTATTAACTGAAATATATCCACCAGTTTGCAGAATTTCATCAAAACCTGAACGATCAACAACTAAATCTTTAATAACCGGAAATGCTTTAGCTCTAAATGGTTCAATCCAAATCGTGTCACCATCTTTAAAATTTCTCATGTGTAACTGGCAAGTTGCAATTTTTGGAATTGGTCCATGTGGTTGACCGTTAATCACGAGACCGCATGTTCCGCAAATACCTTCCCTGCAATCGCTTTCGAAGGCAATCGGAATTTGGTTTTTACTTTCGAGATCATTATTTATTTCATCGAGCATTTCAAGAAAGGATGCATCCGGAGAAATGGAAATTTTATATTCAGAAAAAGACCCTACTGATTTGGACCCATCTTGACGCCAAATTTTTAACGTTAAATTTATATTATTCTTCCCGCTCATTATTTATAACTCCTCTGGGATAATTTAACACTTTCATATTCAAGGTTTTCTTTATGCAGATTCCAGGTGCCTGGATTAATGAATTCCCACGCCGAAACAAATGCACAATTTTCATCATCACGTTTTGCTTCACCATCTTCTGTTTGATATTCTTCCCTAAAATGTCCACCACAAGATTCGTTTCTAGTAAGAGCATCAAGTGCCATTAATTCTCCAAGTTCCAAATAATCTGCCACTCGCCCTGCTCTTTCGAGTGTTTGATTGAAATCGCCGCTACTTCCGACAACATTTACATCTTTCCAATATTCATTTCTTAATGAGCGAATTTCTTCAATTGCTTCTTTCAAACCTTTTTCATTTCTTGCCATACCAACCTTGTTCCACATAATTCTACCAAGAGTTTTGTGGAAGTCATCGACAGTTCTTTTCCCTTTTATTGAAAGAAGTCTGTTAACCTGATCTGTTAATTCAGATTCGGCTTTAACAAATGCAGGATTATCAGTCTTAACTTTTGATGGTTTTTGGGAAGCAAGATAATCACCCACAGTATAAGGAATCACAAAATAACCATCTGCTAAACCTTGCATCAATGCACTTGCCCCTAATCTATTAGCTCCATGATCAGAGAAATTTGCTTCGCCTAAAACAAAAAGACCCGGTAGATTGCTCATAAGATTGTAATCGACCCATAATCCTCCCATTGTATAATGCGGAGCAGGATAAATTTTCATTGGCACCTGATATGGATTTTCACCGGTTATTGTTTCATATATTTCAAATAGATTTCCATATTTTTCTTCGATTGCTTTTTTACCAAGACGATTAATTGCATCTTCAAAATCGAGATAAACTGCATCACCTCCCATTACACCGCGACCTTCATCACAAACTTCTTTAGCACTTCTTGAAGAGATATCGCGAGGGGAGAGATTTCCAAAAGATGGATATTTCCTTTCGAGATAATAATCTCTTTCATCTTCTGAAATTTGTCCTGGAGGGCGCATATCATTTTTCTTTTTAGATACCCAAACTCTACCATCATTTCTAAGACTTTCACTCATCAAAGTTAGTTTTGATTGATCCTCACCATGCCTTGGTAGACATGTAGGATGGATTTGAGTAAAACATGGATTAGCAAAAATAGCCCCTTCTTTATGAGCGCGCCAAATAGCTGTTGCATTTGAGTTCATTGCATTGGTTGATAAGAAAAATACATTCGCATATCCTCCGGTTGCAAGAATAACTGCCTGGGCAGAATATCGTTCTATTTCACCTGTAAGTAAATTTCTTACTAAAATCCCTTTAGCAACACCATCAATTACAACAAGATTTAACATTTCACGTCTTGTGTACAGCTTCACATTACCCAATCCAACTTGCCTGTTTAGAGCTGAAACTGCACCGAGCAATAATTGTTGCCCGGTTTGCCCTCTTGCATAAAATGTACGGGAAACTTGCGCCCCACCAAAAGATCGGTTGTCTAACAATCCACCATATTCTCTTGCAAAAGGAACACCCTGAGCCACGCATTGATCAATAATACTTTCACTTACTTCAGCCAAACGATGAACATTGGCTTCGCGGGCTCTGAAATCTCCTCCTTTTACAGTATCATAAAAAAGTCGATAAACTGAATCGCCATCATTCTGATAATTTTTTGAGGCATTAATTCCACCTTGAGCAGAAATACTGTGAGCACGTTTAGCCGAATCATGGAAAGTAAATGCAGATACATTATAACCTAATTCACCAAGAGTTGCAGCAGCAGAAGCTCCGGCTAATCCGGTTCCGACAACAATAATATCATATTTTCTTTTATTTGCCGGATTAACTAATTTCATATTGAACTTATGATTAGTCCATTTATCGCGTAAGTTCCCGGCAGGTATTTTGGAATCTAAAACAGCCATTATTTACCTCCCTGAATAAATAAAAAGTAGATCGGAATTGATGCAAATGCTATTGCTACAAAAATTGAATATATAGTACCGATTACATTTATAATTGGTGTATATTTTTTATGAGTCCAGCCAAATGTTTGAAACACACTCTGGAAACCATGGTTTAAGTGAAGCCCTAATAAAATCATGGCAATTACATAAAAACCGGAATAAATCGGGTCTAAAAATGTTGAGGCAACAAACTCGTAATATTTGTGATCCTCAATTCCTGCAACCCCGATTGAATTGAAAGACATCCAAAACGTCTTTAAGTGAATCACTAAAAAAATAAAAATTATACTACCTGTTTGTACCATCGTTCTTGAATATATTGTACTATTTTTAGATGAACCATTAACTGCATATTTAACAGGACGAGCTTTTTTATTCTCTAACCAGAGTCGAACACCATTAAAGATATGAATTAAAAATATTAGGGCAAGAACAACTTCAATAACCCTCACTATTGGTTTGATTGATTCCAAATTTTTAACCACCGTGTTAAAAATTTCAGGACCACCAAAAAGTGATAAGTTGTTTACGAGATGAAATTTTAGAAATAATATGAGACTTATACCGGTTATCCCCATAAATAATTTCTTGCCGATAGATGAATTAAAGAATGTATTAAACCAACTCATTCATGATCTCCTATGAATTGAAATTGAAGTAGTTTTGAATTGAAGCCCCTGATATATAACTCTTTTTGCATGCAATAGTAATTTTGATGAGTATTCAATTAAATGACCTGGCTAACATATAAATTCCAAGTTTTAAAATCAATTTCGTTCTTAATTATTTTCGGTATTTTCGAATAAAAAAAATGAGGCTGTCTCATAGTACTATCATTGTTAAATCATGATAATATTGAGACAGCCTCATTTGTGGTGACCCCAAGGGGATTCGAACCCCTATTACCGCCGTGAAAGGGCGAGGTCCTAACCATTAGACGATGGGGCCATTTAATTTTAAGAAATGGTTGGGTGAGCGATGGGAATTGAACCCACGACCCCCAGGGCCACAACCTGGTGCTCTAACCAACTGAGCTACGCTCACCATTTAAACGGCAGAATGAAATTCAAGAACGATAATTCTATTTTAATTTTTTGTACGCCCGAGTGGAATCGAACCACTAACCTACAGCTTAGAAGGCTGTTGCTCTATCCGATTGAGCTACGGGCGCGCTTAAAACAAAAAAAGGATAGATAATATCCGAAACAAAATAGAACCTTTGTCGGGGCGGCAAGATTCGAACTTGCGACCTCCTGCTCCCAAAGCAGGCGCGATAACCGGACTACGCTACGCCCCGTCAATTCTTTAAAATTTAAAGACATTTTTAAATAGGCTTGTTAATATAGGGGATTTTTCTAATAATGGCAATATAGCTGTAAATTATTGATGGAAATATTTATGAACAATTTACTTAAAACGATGATTCTAATCCTTCTTATTAGTATTTCATCCATTCTTAACCTTCCCCTAATACTCCTCCAAATAATCAGACGAAAAAATCAGAATACATTTACTCTGAGCACTATGGCATTTTATTTTTAATATTCCCAAATTGCATCACAATAAGTTTGTGTGTGGAAATTTCAATCGACTGCTCCCGGGAAAGTTACATTTTTACCAAGAATTAATTTTTAGCTCCATTAACAAATCATAGGAAAAGGATCAAATGAAAAAACTGCAATTCAAAACAGAAATTAAGGCTCCTGCCGAAAAAGTTTATAATGTAATGTTGGGTATTGACAATATTGAAACATATCAACAGTGGACATTAGTATTTAACCCAACATCTACTTATAAAGGAAGTTGGGAAAAAGGTTCTAAAATCCATTTTATCGGGACGGATGAAAACGGTAAACAAGGTGGAATGGTTTCAGAGATAGTAGAGAATATACCTAATAGATTTATCTCAATCTGTCACTGTGGAATTTTAGATGGGGCAACTGAAATAACAGATGGTCCTGAGGTAGAAAAATGGGCTGGAGGACATGAAAATTATTCTATTGAAGAAATTTATGATATTACTATCGTAACTGTTGAAACTGATACAACAGAAGATTTTACTGATTTTTTCATGCAGGTATGGCCAAAAGCATTAAATCTACTTAAAGAAATCGCTGAAAAACCGTAAAAGAACCTCGACATTTTTAGAGCGAGTATGTGAAGCTTTGCAGTTCCTGGAAGTTGCCACCGGAGCACAAAGTCTAGAAAAAATGGACACCTAATTTAGGTTTGAATATTTTCAATAAGCTAAAAGCTCATAATTTGAAAATATTTTAATCCATTTTAATTATCCTTTTTTTTAAGTTTGGGGGCATGAATAATTATACAGATTACATACTAATTGCAATATTTAGTTTTGGTACAATTCAGTCTTTAACTCTTACAGTATTATTATTAAATAAAAAGCCAAACTATCGTGCAAACACATTGCTTGCTTTTGCTTTAGCACTTTTAGGGCTTGAACTACTCTATTGCATATACGAACTAACGATGATTGATACTTACCCACAGTTTATTGGCAGTACAATTGGTATATCTTTATTATATGCCCCACTCTTTTACTATTTTGTTTATCTACTGGGGGATGAAACAAGAGTCCTTAAACTTAAACATTATTTGCTATTGCTCCCTTTCATTCTTTTTTATGGTTCAATGCAGTTTTTACTTCATTCACATTCAATAATAGAGAGACTTAATCTTATTGATAATAACTTTGCAGAACATAGGTTTTTTTCAATCCTAGTTGCATTATTACCAATAGTTGTAGCGGTTTTTATGTTTCTGGTGATAGCTGAAATAAGGCAAATAAATAAAAGGATTAAAGATGTCTATTCAAAAATAGATTTTAAAAATTTATTCTGGTTAAATTCATTTTCATATGGAATACTAATCGCAATTGTTTTAGTAATAACTCTTCATTTAGTTGAACATCTACTTCCTTTTAATATAAAATATCCAGTATTTATTTTTATGTCTTTCTGGTTTTCTTTTTTGGGATATGTCACTCTAAAACAACCGGCGGTAAAAATACATATTGACGTTTCAACTGATGAAGAAATTGCAACTTCCGTTAATGATATTAAACAATCCTACAGCAGATCAGGTTTATCTGACGATGAAGCTAGAATTATTATTGAAAAGCTTAAGAATCTTATGGAAACCGAAAAGCCATTTCTCAATTCGGATCTTAATCTTAATCAGTTAGCCATCAAGCTTGATGTATCATTGCATAATCTTTCACAGGTTTTAAATCAATATTTAAATCAAAATTTTTATGACTTTATAAATTCATACCGCGCTGAAGAATTTATTAGGCTTATGGAAACCGACAAAGAAAAAAGATACAGTATATTAGCTCTTTCATACGATGCCGGTTTTAATTCCAAAACTGCCTTTTATAAAATATTCAAAAAAATCTATAATCAGACTCCATCGGAGTATAGGGAAAAGGGATTAAATAATCCGAAATAAATCAAAATTTGAGGAATAAATTCAAAACTCATATTCAACTCCCAAAACCGGTAAAGTACTCCATTGTTTTATCTCTCTTTTTTCATTTCTACTTTCGCTCCACTCATATCCCGCAATATTTGTTCGGTTATAAATATTCCAAACATCTATGTATATAACAAGATTTGAGTTTGTAAAATTAAATCTTTTATCAAGGCGTATCGTTAAAGAGTGATAATCCGGGAATCTTTCTGAGTTATATTTATTCAAATCAAGCACTCCCCTTCTTTCTGTTTTAGATTTTACTTCATCAAAAGGAGTAAAAGGTGCTCCCCCTGCATATAACCATTTCAAACTTAAATCCCAGCTTTCGCCTGGTTTATAACCCCCTTCAAGAGCAAACATAAATTGATTATCATAAATTCTATCACGCCAAATGCCATTCAAATCTTTGTATTTAGTTTTGGAATAAGAAAGACTGAAAAGTCCGTAAATATTTTTAGCCATCTTCTTTTGAATTGTAAGTTCAACTCCTCTTGCATAAGCTTCACCATCAGAATTTAATGAGCCGTCATATCTGTTAATATGATCTGCAACAGGTTTATCAAGTAAAAATTTTTCCGGATCAGAGGTGTCCATCGGAAATTTTCTGTATTCCTTATTATATATTTCGAACGATAATTTTGTATCCTCACTTAACATTAAACTGTATCCGGCAATAAAATGATATGCTCTCGGCACATCCAGATTTTTATATTCATCATTCTGTACAAGTATTATTGCCGGTATATTCTGATAATAAATGCCCGAACTTATACTTATTGCAGAAATATTACTTAACTGATAGCTTAATGTTAATCTTGGTGATAGTAAACTCTTTTTATTCACATCATAATAATCAAACCTCAACCCGGGAATTAAACTTAACTTTTCACTCAAATTATAGTTTAGTGTGAAAAATCCGGAAGCCGTGAATAAATTTATTTTTCTGGTTATGTCATAAGCTGCTTTAACTTCTCCATTTTCATTTTTGCTTTCACCAAATTTTAGCAGAAAATCATTAGATATATATTTTGCTTCAACACCAAACTCTGTTTTAACATCATCCGAAATTTTATAATAATTTATATTTCTGAAATTAAACTGATTTTCAATCGACACATTATAAAAATCTGTCTGTCTGTCAGATGTTTTTTCAAGATCATATTTATACTTCTGAAAATTATGTGATATTGAGCTGTTTGAATAACCATTCTTCTCCCAAATATTCTGCCAATTGATTCCCAAAGTATTATTAACAGATTTAGTTAAGCCGTAGGAATTTTCACCACTTTCAAGTGATTTATCGTAACTGAGTTCTGTTAAATCATCACCCAAAATGTTGATGAGAGACATTTTATTTCTATCGTTAATCTGCCAGCTGATTTTCCCCTGAATGTCATAATATCTTGGCAATGCACCCTCTGCTTGCGATGCATCAAGAAGCATATCGAGATAACTCCTATTGGCAGAAAAAAGGAAACTCATTTTATCTTTTATAATCGGACCCTCGGCAGATATCCCGACTCCTTTCATACTAAGATTTAGTTGTGGATAAAACTTCTGGTAATTTCCTTCTCTATATTTTAATTCAAGAATAGATGAAAGTTTATCACCATAAATAGCCGAAAATCCTCCGGCGCTGAATGTAACATCGCTTAAAAAATCAATGTCAATTAATGAAATAGCACCCCCCGAATTTCCCTGAACAGGAAAGTGATTTATGTTTGGTATCTCAATATTATCAATGAAAGAAACATTCTCGAGAGAACTTCCTCCTCTAACTATCAAACTATTTCTCTGGTCGTTAGTTTTAGCGATTGACGGAAGTGAGGTTAAAATACGTCCAATATCACCACCTGCCCCGGGCGCTCTTCTTACTTCTTCATTAGAATAGCTTATTGTGCTAACCGGTTTTTCTTTCAATCCTGAATAATAACCACCGGTTACAACTACATTCTCAAGTTCGTAACTTTCAGCTTCCATAAAAATATTTAACTCCGTTTCTCTCCCCGATCTAATAACAATATCCGTTTTAGTTAATTTTGTGTAACCGACATAACTAAAAATAACTGAGTAATTACCTGCTTCGAGATTTTCAAAATTATAATATCCTTTATCATTGGTGGTCGTACCGATATTTTTATTTTGTAAATAGATATTAACTCCGATTAAAGGTTGTCTGGTTTCTTTATCCACAACTGTTCCATTTAGGGAATTAATCTTCACCATTCCATCTACTTGTGTGAACAGAATAAAGATGAGTATCAGAATTTTAATTTTACCTTGCATACAATTCTCCATTTTTTTGAATTTTCTGCGGCAAAACTAATTCAATATTTCTCCTGAATCGTTTTTTCTGATGGGGAAGGAGTTGTTTTTGTGATTTTTTAAGTACTTACGGATGGGGAAATAGTTAAAATCAAAAAATGATAGTCTAAAATCAGCAGCCTAAAATTGATTTTTAAGGTGACTATTTTTTGTGAATAGGTATTATTTGTTTTTCATATAAGTGTGAAGGAATTTCCCGAACTTTTTATCTTTTTGTCTCTTTTCATAATAGGACATTTCGTAATACAAAGATTCCCTATACAATTTTATATAATTCTGATAACGCTCATTTGAAATTATTCCTTCTTCCACCCCATTCAAAATTGCACAACCTTTTTCAACAGTATGAGTACAATCCTTAAAGCGGCAATTTTCTGATAATTCTACAATTTCATTAAATGTATGATCGAGACCCGAATCAGCAGATATAACCCCAAGTTCACGCATTCCGGGATTATCAATTACAATTGCCCCGTTCTCCAAAACTATCAGTTCACGGCGAGTGGTAGTATGTTTTCCTCTTCCATCTTTCTCTCTGATTGGTTGAGTTTTGTAAAGATCTTGATGTATAAGATTATTTAATAATGTTGTTTTACCAACACCTGATGATCCAAGCAGACAAAAAGTCTTGAATGGAGTAAAGTGGTTTTTAATATTCTCGATATCGAGTTTATTGTTGTTACTGAATACTTCTATTTTAATATCGGGTATTATTTGAATAATTTCATTTTTCTTACTTTCAATCTCTTCTATGCTTAAAAGATCACTCTTACTTAGGAAAATAACCGGAGTAATATTACTCTCGTTTATCATAACTAAATAACGTTCCAGCCTTCTTAAATTGTAATTGGAATCAAGTGATTGCATAATTATAGCGGTATCAATATTTGCAGCGATTAGTTGATGTTCGATTTTTTTACCGGAAGTTTTCCTTTTTAATAACGACTTTCTCGGGAATATTTCGTGAATAACAGCCAGAGATTCATCATCAAATAATTGTGCATAAACCCAATCACCAACTGTTGGTAAATCCAAAGGGGAATCAGAATTGTATAAAAATTTGCCGGTTAATTCAGCATAAATATCTTTCTTACCATTTGAAACGGTTAAACTATTTTTATTTACACTGATTACTCTAACTATTTGAAAGCTATCTGATTTTGTTGTTTCAGATTTATCCTGAAACCATTTATCGAAACCAAGTTTTTCAATATCATTCATCTCTTGAACCTAACGACTGACGATAATTAGCAACCCGGGATAGGATTGCTAATAACGGTAATTACTTTTTAATTATTAAATTATTCTCAAATCGATCTATTAAAAAAAAACATCGCATGAATATTATTCTACATGTGCTGAACTTTCTAGCCCGAACAAGTCGTATGGTTTGTTACTGAAAGTATCATTAAATGTAAAAACTATGAATAAAATATATGCGATAAAACAAAACACAATTAGAAGCTGAGCTTTGGATGTTTTCTGAATATCTTGTTTTGATTTAACATCACATACTTCACCCGGACAATATTGAGCTTTTTCTTTATAAACCATAGAATATATTTTACACCCGATACAAATACCAAACGCTGATTCGAAGAATAAAAATATAAGACAAATTAAACAACCAAGTCCTGTTATCGGGCTAAATGCATTCATCACAACCAGATGAATGAAGATTACAAATGCCAAAGCTACACCAATTATCCATGCAAATTTTTTCTGTTGCGCACCAACATATTCCGGAACTTGATTTCTGACGATCAATCGTCCAATAATCAAAGAAGGAGAAAATCTTGGATTAATAAAAACACGTATTACAATATCAGTCAGGAATATCGTTATCGCATATTTAATCATTAGGAAATCCCCTTTGACTCCGGCTAATATTATTCCCAGAAATACAACCACGAATAATATTCCCGCGGCTGCTCTAATTTCACGTTCATTTAATACAGGGATATTATATCCTGCAACATCTTCTCCAAAATTGAATATTTTTTCCATTTAATCTTCCTTATTACAATTAGTTTTGAATTTTTTAAGGGGCTAACTTTGCAGCTGCCAATCCGCCGACCGGAATAGTGAGCATTGTTATCAGTGCGCCTAATAAACTTAAAATCGCCGAACAACTTAGTAGTATATTCAACAAAAAACAATTAGAGTGATATACAATTCATTAATGAGAGTCTCTGCTGATTTACAAATTATTTGGAGTTTTCAGTTAAAAAAGTTTGTAACAATAAATTTTAACGAAGTTGAATCATTTTTTTTGATACAGAATAATTGCCGCAAATTAATCTATAAAAATATACTCCCCCGGATAAATTACTTGCATCAAAATTAGTTTCATAACTACCGGCTCTTTTGTATTCATTTATCAAAGATTTGATCTCCTCACCTAGTATATTATAAACACTCAATTGTACAATATCATCTATTGGGACCGAAAACCTTATTCTTGTAGTCGGATTAAATGGGTTAGGGTAATTTTGGTGTAATTCAAAACTTTCAATTCTTGAATAATCTTCTTCTATGTAAACTAAGGATAAGGGAACTTTCCAAAGTCCATTTTCGCTTCCTAATCCGACATATATATGTTCATTTGAGATATAAAGTTTACTTATATAATCATTTTCGAGGGGAAGATTATAAGTTATATTCTTCCAAGTTTTTCCATCATCATTGGAACAGATTAATCCCATATTCTCAATGGCAGCATAAAGTAAAGCATTATTGTAAACGATATCATCTACAAAAAATCCTTTTAAATCATCGGAATAATTTTTCCAGATTGAATCTTCCTCGGTCGTATGGTAAATTCCATTACCTGTACCTGCATAGATATTAATTGAATTTGTCGTTAAACAGTTTACATCAAAATAGTTTTCAACAAATTTTGGATGCCAATTTTTACCTGAATTTTTACTTACAAATAAATTTCCTTTCTGACCATTCCCTTGAGCACCGACATACATGAAGTTGGAATTCGTTAATATAAATGAGGAAATTGAATAAAGTCTATCAGGGAATCCGACTCCTGAGATTTCCCAATTTGCACTGTTAATATGAGTTTTATAAATTCCGCTTGTCTGAAGCCCAATATCGGTACTATGTGCAGCAAATAAAGTATCACCAATCTTTATTAATCTTGATATTAAAGTTTGGGTTGTGAATCCATTTTCAAATACTTGCCAATTTGTTTCTCCATTCGCGCTGTAAATTATACTCCCTCCTATAGAGCCTATCCAAACTGATTGCCCATCAAATTCGAAATCTTTTATATCGTAAGATCCGATTAAAGAAGCGGTAGGTAAATTAATCCAGTCCAATCCATCATTTTTACTGAGCCAAGCTCCATAATCTTCAGTCCCCAAATAAATCCGGTCTTCAATTTGTTTGATAGACAAGATTCTACTTCCCGGATTGAAAACATGTTGCCACTGAGCTAATGTAGCCTGTACAAAAAACAAAAAAAATAAGTGGCTGCATAAAAATGCTTTATTCATAGATAGACTTTCAAAATCGATTTAACTTAAAACAGTATAGTTTTTTACATACATCTGAATTATAAAATATTTCTAAATGTTTTTCATCTTTTTTTTGATGAAGTTATGTGAAAAGACCGAATCCCTTAAATTTGGAATAATTTCATAACAGGTTGCGGGTTGAGTAAGTGATTAATGGTAGTAGGAAGTGTTTAACGATGTAAAATATTGATCAACAAATTTGTTGCTGCCAAAATTAACTTATTTGGTGGATAAACTCCATAGTCAGGCTAACATCGGGATCTTTATAAATAGTTATAAAGACTTATAATAATGGTTTATTTGCTTATTATTTTATCTTCAGTTTTATTGAGATTAATTCTTTTACAAACTCAACATTTTGTTTATTGTTCATGATGAGTGAAAGTCCACGAATTTTACCAAATCTTTTCCCCTCTTTAAATTGCTCTTTTAATGAATCTGAAATTGTGCTATTCATAATTAATGGTTCAGCTTTATCACCGAAATAAAATGTAATTGTGAATGATTCCGGAATTATCGATAGCCAGAAAATCGTTTTAGACTTTTTTGTTACTTTTAAAAGCCAACTCTTACCATCATTATAATAGTTCCATAACTCACAAAAGTCGGGATATTCAGTATGAATATATTTGAAAACTGATTTCCAAAATATTTTGGATTTACCTATATGAGAGAAGATTATTTCTTCTGTTGGAAATTGATTTTTGTCTGAAAGAATTATCTGTTCCATGTTACCCCTGGAAAAAGTTTGAGAAAATAGCCCATTTTATCCCACCGGGACAAGTTTTTAAAGCACAAACTTCGTGTCTATTATTATTTTAAAAAATTCATGTCTCATTTCTCATTTTAAAAATGAAGCCTTATTTATTAAGACTTTTATTCCCATAATGATATTTTATAAAGCCATTTTTTGGTTATTGTATATTTTTGCCTCTTTAAATTCTATCATTTAATCCCTTTTGTTATTCTCAAATTTCTACGCTATTTAGGGCATTAAGATTTGCTGGTTAACTGCAATTTATTGTTAATTAAATTTTTAATTAGTTTATTTAAACCGTTTCCAACTCGATATGCATCTTTAGTTAAAATATACTCACCTTCAATAACGTAAGCAGTATTAAAAAAAGCCCAACCAAGAACCCCAACGACATTTTTCGAAATATCGATCAAATCCATCAATGATGCCCAAGTAGGACCAAATATTCCGGAATCTACTTTTTCATTGTGAGCTATTACTTTATCTCTAAATAATTTTAACTTCTCAATTGCATCCAATCGTTCTGGTTCACTAAGAATACTTTCAATGTATGTTGAAAAATTTGGAGCAAACTTTTCAGAATCGGTTGATGTTACATCATTTAACTCAGCTGGAGTATTCATATATTTTAAATGAAGAGATAATTGATAAGGTTCTCGAATGTTTGGCAATTCATTTGAATTGTCTGAAAGAAATCTCAATATTCCACGTAAACATCTAGTCGGGTATTTCTTGCTTGGTACATCATATATTCTTGCAGCAGCAAGAATTGTTTCCGTTTGCAATGCATATTGAATAACACCAAACACTTCATTATATATTTTCAATTTACCACTACTAAACTCTTCTGTTTTCAAACCTATAGTTTTTAAAAGCCAATATGATTGTTCCATTTTAAAAATATCTTTTACAAGACCTTCTTTCACCATATCTTCAATATCATTTCTGGTAAACATTTTTGCACCTAATGATTTATTAGCCCAAAGGGATAATTTGTTAAAGCACAAACTTCGTGTCTATTATTATTTATAGATTTCCTTCTGCCTTTTATGATAGTAAAATGTACTGCTAATTTCTCTTTCCTTACACTAATAATCATTATGACTTTTTATAATCTTCCTTTTGTCACGCTTACTATTTCGTTTATTTTTGGCTTTTTTGGTTGTTAAGATTTGCTGGTTATATGGAATCTTTATCGAAGCATTATCATTTTTTTGGTCTCTATATAACTTCCACAAATTATTTTATAAAAATATAAACCACTAGTTAAATCACTCGCGTCAAACTCAACTTCATAAGTCCCAGCTTGTTTATATTCATTTAATAAAGTTTGTATTTCTTTACCTAGTATATCATAAACTTTTATTTGAACTATCTCTGATTTGGGGATTGAATATTTTATTTTTGTTGCCGGATTAAATGGATTTGGAAAGTTTTGAGTTAACTCATAACTATTTTGATGCATATCTTCGTTTTTTACTGAGGTTATCTCTGATAGATTTCGTCTCCAAATTCCGCCCAATTGTACAGCTGCAATAATGTACTCATTTGTTAAAAATATCCCAGAACAGATACAACTATCAGGTAATCCATAACTCACATTGATCCAGTTTTGTCCATAATCTTCACTCATAAAAACACCGTTACTTGCAGTATAAATTAAATTTTTATTTGCCACAATTTGAATCGGAAATATCGGTGCGTTAAATAGTTTTTGCCAAGAATAACCACTATCTGTGGATTTAAATGTGGATACTCCACCGGAATAAATCAGGCTATCACTACTAAAAAATGTTCTTATTGTCTGCCCTTGCCCACTTACTCCACCTTCTGTTATTCTAATCCAGCTATCTCCATTATTAGTTGAAAAATATATGCCTTTCTCATGTGTTCCGACATAAAAGTTTCCGTTATGTTCATAAATGTCTTCAATATCATATGGACCTCCCGGAAGAGGAGGTAATTGCGACCAAGTGTATCCGTTATCTATTGAACGGTATAAAAATCCATTAGCAAAAACACTAGCTAAAATAAAATTACTATGAGATGCAAGGTTCCTTATATTTTGTGTAAATGTACCACTTTTAAACCAAGTATTACCGTTATCACTTGAAAAGTGAAATCCCATTCCAGTGCCGACATATATCCAATTTTCATTTACATCAACATCATTTACATATCCATTAAAATAACCTGGCACAATTACGTCTGTCCAATCATATCCTTCATTTGTTGAAACATAAAGGTTATATCCCGCAGCATAAATTTTATTTTGATTAATATCAAAATTCCACGAAGTACCTTTAATGGAGGAATCTTGACTAACCTTGACCCATTGTGGGTAAATGCAGCTACTAATTGTTAATAAAACAAGGAGAGTTTTCATTTTGTTACTCCATTCCATATAACTGTGTGTTATCCCAAAGGGACAAGTTGTTAAAATACAAACACCGTGTTAATTATTATTTATAGAATTCATTCTGCATTTTTTGTGAGCACAACTTACTTTTAATTGTTTTACTTCCCATCAAACACCACTTGAGTTTGCCATACAAGGAATTAAAGAAAACAAATGAAACAGCTACAAAAACAAACCAGAGGTTTCGGCTACATCTTCACTCCCGAGCTGGAAGTGTGAGTTCATTGGTCAGTACTAGTTAGACAAGCTTTTATTTTAACAGAGCCATTTTTATTGTTTGTTTTTTTTCTCCTGCTATTATAGTAAGAAGATAAATTCCACTTGATAAATTTTTGCCATTAAATGAATATTTGTGTTCACCAATACTCATTTCATCGAAAACTGAAGTCTGAATTTCTCTTCCTAATAAATCATATATAATAATTTGGACTTTAGATTTTTCATTTAATAAAAATTTTATTGTTGTAGTGGGATTAAATGGATTTGGGTAGTTCTGAAATAACCGGAATGATTTTGGGACTTCAATTATTAAGTTATCCTTAACATCAGTTATCAAATCACCATAAAATAAAATTGTTCCAAAACTACCTACAGCCCAACCTCTGGATTCGGTTAAAAATTTGATACTATTTAAGCCTAAGCCTGATAACCTGTCTTCTAACTCCCAGGAAAATCCACCATCTAACGTTTTATAAATTCTCCCATCATTAACACATATCCATCCAAACTTTTCATTAATAAAAACTATTGACTCGACGCTTCTAATAATAAAATTAATAATTTCATAAACTTGTATATTATTCCACGTTAAACCACAATCAGTTGAAAATACAATTTGATTTACAACCGAAGTCCAAATACAATTATTATAAACTTCTAAAGTTTGGAAAGTTCCCGGTTTAATTAGATTCCAAGTATTGCCGGTGTCTTCTGATTTGTATATTCCATTATTTGAACTTACAAATCCCACATAATCATTTGAGAATTTTATTTTCTCATAGTAATCAACCAACGGTACATTCTTTACTGAATCCCAGTTTTTTCCTCCATCAGTTGTTCTGAATATTTTTCCAATAAAAGATTCAATTCCAACGGTAAATCCAACTGAAGAATTTATATAGAATATGTCTTTTAAATAGCTTCCCACTAATTGCTCTTCAACCCAAGTTGAACCATCGTCAGTTGAATGGACTATTGTTCCATGGCTTCCGACTGACCATAATTCTTGATGTTTATTAGTTATGGAAAGGAAGTTTATTTCAGAATCTGCATGAAGAACATTCCAATTTTTTCCACCATTAGTTGTACCTAAAATTTCTTTGTGGCCGCAAATAAAAACATTATTACTATCTATTACCTCAATGTCATTAAAAAAAGCATGTGAAACTGAGTTTGTCTGCTCTTCATTTGTTTGTAAACCATCATTTGAATGAACAATGCTATTAGCATTAATTATAGACCATGATTTTTTTTCATCCAAGAAAAAAATACCGAAACAATTATTTAGTAATTCACTCCAATTCATACCCCCATCTGTTGTATGAAGAATATTTCCACTAGCATTTACCCACATTGTATTTGGATTTTTAAGAAAAGCATTAAGTATTGCAGTACTATCAATAAATGCACCTGTCCATGTATTTCCTCCATTAGTTGTAATGAGAACCATTCCTTTATCATCACCAACACCAGAAATATAGCCGTTGTTTGATGTATTAAAATGAATGGAATAAACATATATATCTAGAGCAAATAAGGGTAGAGATATGGCATTCCAGGTTTCTCCTCCATTCACAGTTTTTAACAAATAAGGACTAAGACCCCCGCAATATCCAACATTTTCATCAACAAAATAAATTGAACTTAAACTTGAAATATAGAAAGGAGTTTGTTTTTGCCCCCAGGTTATGCCTCCATCGGTTGTTTTAAAAATTCTAGAATCCGAACCGCACGCAAATCCCACCAAATTATTAATCATTTTAAAATCGTTCAATGATGTATTTGTAATTTGTCCTAAAAAAGACCAGTTTTTACCAGAATCAGTTGTTCTGTATAAAATAGAGCTATAATAAGACATGACCCAACCATCATCTACATTAACAAAAGAAATTTTTCTCAGATAATCATCAAAATTTGTTCCGAGTATTTTCCAGTTTTCACCTCCATTAGTTGTTTTTAAAATAGTTCCTAAACTTCCAGCGATAAAACCATTTATTGAATCTAAAAAACAAATATCCGAATAAGAATTACCTTGAGGAAGTGGATTCTGCCACTGCCATTTGAATTGAGCTGTAATTGAATTATTAAAAAATAAAAAGATAAGTATTAGTATTAAATTTTTCATATTTAAAACCGATTTGGTTATCTATTAATTCTACTGACAAAATTCTGTAAAGTATTCATAACAGCCTGTATGCTAAATTTCATAACCCTTTTAATATTTCCTCTTAAAACCTCACCAGGTATAAACATAATGCTCCCAATAATATGCAGATTCATAATTTGTTTTGTTATTAAAATTATGTAAGTATTTTATAAGGTGGTGGTGAGTTATTCCCCAACCGAAGTGAGTAGAATTATATCTAAAACTAATTTTTCCACTCTCTGAAGAATTCCTGTCTAAGTTCAAAAAAGCCCCTTCATTATCATCGTTAAGGAATGTTTTAAAAAATAAGAGTCTTATTTTTCATTACAATTATATTGATATTATTTTTTAATCACAAAATAACTTTAGGTAATAGTTCTGTATTTGTCTTTTTTGACTTATAAGTGGTAAAAATATTGTCGTCCAATTGATTGACATTTCGCAAATTTAATCTTTCTATGTGATTTAGTTAGATGCTGATTCGCCACAGCGAACCATCAACATGACATTTTTTTCTAGCTGTTAATCTGACAAAGCGGACAGAATTTCAAATACTCACTCGAGACATTAAATAAAAAAGCCGATCTGAAATTACAGACCGGCTTTTGTGACCCCAAGGGGATTCGAACCCCTATTACCGCCGTGAAAGGGCGAGGTCCTAACCATTAGACGATGGGGCCAATTTCTATATTAAATTAAACAGTAATATTTGTTATTGGAGTTTCAGTTGAACGCATGGAATGAACTTTATTCTTCACTTCCAATTCAACTTTTTCTTTAACTTGAGCTTCAAACTCATCTCTAAAACGTGTTACCATAAACTTAACAGGCCAGGCGGCAGCTTCTCCAAGTGCACAAACAGTATTTCCTTCTATATTATTTGCAACACTAATCAACAAATCAAGATCTTTTGATGATCCTTTGCCGTCAACAATTCTGTTAAGGAGTTTCAACATCCATCCGGTTCCTTCACGGCACGGAGTGCATTGTCCGCAGCTTTCATGGTAATAAAACTTCGTTATGCGTGCAAGAACTTTTACAAGGTCAGTATCTTCATCCATCACCATAATACCACCGGTACCAATAGCAGAGCCGGCGGCACGTAAAGATTCGGCATCCATCTTTACACCTTCTAAAGCATCACCGCGAAGTGGCGGCATTGAAGAACCACCGGGGATTACACATTTTATTTTTTTATTACCGGGAACACCTCCGGCATAATTATAAATAATATCGGTTAGTAGTGTCCCTGAAGGAAGTTCATAAACCCCCGGTTTATTAACATGTCCGCTGACACCAAAGAGTAGTGTCCCCGGATGTTTAGGTTCACCAATAGAAGCAAACCATTCCCACCCTTTATTTATAATAGGGGGAACATTTGTAAGTGTTTCAACATTATTAATTGTTGTAGGATTTCCCCACAATCCGTTTTGTGCAGGGAACGGGGGTTTAACTCTCGGATAACCTCTTTTACCTTCAATAGAATTCATTAATGAAGATTCTTCACCACAAATATATGCACCTGCCCCTTTATGAATATAAAGATCGCAGCTAAAATCAGTTCCGTATTTTTCTTTCATCTTCTCACCGATGAAGCCATTTTCATAAGCATCATCGATTGCTTTTTGCATCAGCTTAATCCACTTATGATATTCACCTCTGATATAGAGATAGGCTTTTCTTGCATTAATTGCATAACAAGTAATTAAAACCCCTTCAATTAGTTGATGTGGATTGAATTCAAAAACTTGTCTATCTTTAAAAGAACCTGGTTCGCTTTCATCACCGTTAATACAAAGGTATTTTGGCTTATCGGTTGATTTAGGCATGAAACTCCATTTAAGTCCGGCAGAAAATGCTGCTCCGCCTCTTCCCCTTAAACCTGATTTTTTCACCTGGTCGATAATATCATCAGGGGATTGAGCAAGTGCTTTACGAATTGCCGTGTAACCGCCATTATTCAGATAAACATCTAATTGATGTAAGTTTTCTATTTCAGGTAAAACTATTTTTTCCATTAATTGCTTATTTAAGTAAGTGAATCTAAAATTTGTAATGCTTTATCTTTAGAAAGATTTTCAAAAAAATCTTCATTTACGGCAATCATAGGAGCTGTTCCGCATGATCCCATACATTCTACTTCTTCTAAAGAGAATTTACTGTCTTGAGTAACTCCGCCGTTTTCAATTCCAAGCTTTTCACGAACGCTGTTATAAATTTCATAACCACCTCGCAGCATACACGAAACATTTGTACAAACTTGAATATGATGCTTTCCCATCGGCTTTTGATGGAACATAGTGTAGAATGTGACAACTCCAAGAACATCTTCTGCATCCATCTCTAATATATTTGCAATTTCTTGCATAACCTCAACAGAAATCCAGCCATTTTGTTCCTGTGCAAGATAGAGTAATGGCATAACTGCAGGTTGTTTAATCGGATATTTTTCCAAAACTCTATTGATCTTCTGCAGATTTTCTTCGGTAAATTTGAATTCCATAATTCTCTTTGTATAAAAATAAATTAATTATTTATCTGCTTCACCCATAACAGGATCAATGCTTCCCACAATTGCAACAACATCGGAAATCATGTAACCTTTGGTCATGTGTGGAATTGATTGAATATTTATAAATGAGGGGGAACGAATTTTTAATTTCCAAGGATGCCCTTCCCCTTTGCTTACAATATAAAATCCCAACTCACCTTTCGGATTTTCAACTGCATGATATACATCGCCGACCGGTGGATTAATTCCAAAATTAACAAGCATAAAATCGTGAATTAATTCTTCCATCTTTGTGTAAATCTCAGTTTTTCTCGGAAGAACTTTTTTAGGACTGTTTGCCATCACTTCACCGACAGGCATTTTATCAATCACTTGTGAAACTATTTTTGCACTCTCTCTAATTTCATCCATTCTAACAAAATAGCGTGCGAGACAATCACCTTCAGTAAAGACGGGTACATTAAAATCTATTTCGTTATAAAATAAATAAGGTACAGCACGACGTAAATCAAAATCGACACCGCTTCCGCGTAAACTTGGGCCTGTTAATCCATAATCAATTGCATCGGTTTTAGAAATTATTCCGACACCTTCAAGGCGCTCTAAGAAAATTCTATTGCTATTTAATAGTCTTTCAACTTCTTCGAGATTATTTTCAAGTTCAGAGATAAAGTGTTGGATTTGCTTTAATACTTCAGGTTTAACATCTTGCGCTACACCACCGATTCTCGTATAACTTGTAGTAAATCGGGCTCCGCAAATTACATCGAAAAAATCGAGGACTTTTTCACGTTCTCTAAGTGTCCATAAAAATACAGTTAAAGCCCCAACATCCATTGCGAGTGCGCCGACTGCAACAAGATGGGAACCAATTCTTGTTAATTCACTAACCATCATACGGATGTATTGTGCACGTTTAGGGACTTCAATTCCCGCTAATTTTTCAACTGCAAGAGCATAAGCTACATTATTTGCAGGGGGGGAAAGGTAATCGAGACGATCGGTATGTGGAATGAAATCGTAGTAGCCCATATTCTCAGCCATTTTTTCATAACCACGATGAAGATAACCGAGTTCAGGAACACAAGCCATCACTTTTTCACCGTCAAGGCGAAGTAATAATCTTAATACTCCGTGCGTAGCAGGATGCTGAGGACCCATATTAAGAATCATCTCATTATCAAGAGCATCTTCAATAGTAATATCGGGATTGGAAGCTAATAAAGCTTGAACAATTTTAGGGTGAACATCATTCTTTGTTAATTTTTCCATAATTCTTCTTTTACTTTTTAGGAAGAGGAAGTGACCCGGGTATTCCCATAACAGGAAATTCTTTTCTCAACGGATGATACTCAAACTCTTCGGGCATATACATTCTTCTTAAATCGGGATGATTATTAAAAGTAATTCCATACATATCATAAACTTCCCTCTCCTGCCAATTTGCTGTACGCCATACTGATGAAACGGTATCTACCGCACTAATGCTTTCATCTACATCAACTTTGAGGCGAAGTCTAAATTTATTTTCGAGAGAAAAAAGATGATAAACCATTGTGAAACGATTTTTGCTGGTTGCCCAATCAATCGCAGTTATATCTTCGCACAAAACAAATTGAAGTTCGGAATCATATTTAAGCAAATTACAAACTTCAACAACTTTATCAGCTGAAAATATTATGCAAAAGTCCCCGCGGAAATCAGTTGTTTCAACCTGCAATGAAGGGAAATTGCTATTTAGTTTTTCTAAAATTTTATCTTTGAATTCCATATTAATTCTTTAATAATTCAGGATTAGGTAAATTTTGAAAATCTCTTGCTTTGGTTCTTCCAATTTTCTCTTGAATCTGAATTAGTGCATTCAAAAGATTATCAGGTCGAGGAGGACATCCTGCAAGATAAACATCCACCGGTAAAAATTGGTCAATTCCTTGTACAACAGAATACGAACGATACATTCCACCTGATGATGTACAAGCACCCATAGCAATTACCCATTTAGGTTCAGGCATTTGGTCGTAGATTTTTTTTACTACGTGTGACATTTTATATGTAACCGTACCGGCAACTATCATCAAATCTGATTGACGCGGAGTAAATCGCATAACCTCTGATCCAAATCTTGCTATATCATACTTTGGATCACCAACAGCCATCATTTCGATTGCGCAACAAGAAATCCCCATCGGCATAGGCCAAACAGAACTTTTTCTTGCCCAGCTAATAATAGCATCAAATGTTGTTGTAAAAAAACCGTCTTGCTGTAATTTGGCTTCTAATCCCAATCAAAACCTCCTTTTTTGTAAGCATACAAAAATCCTAATTCAAACACTACCAAAAATATAAACATCGAAACGAAGACTGAAATTCCAAATTCTGCAAAGAGTTGTCTGAATTCAACAGCCCATGGATAAACGAAAATAACTTCAATATCAAAAATTATGAATAACATTGCTATAAGGTAGTATTTTATGGAAACTCTTTCATGAGTGGTACCAATTGGTTTAACACCACTTTCATAAGTTGAGAGTTTTTCCGGATTAGGTCTTTGCGGACCAAATAGTTTTGACGAAAATACAGCAGCCATTGCAAATACTACTGCAAATCCGAGCACTAACATTATTGGAATATATGATTCAAGCATTGTTTATCTTTAAAATTTTAGCTTCAAAAATATCACAAATCTCCTTGAATGTCAATTTAAAGAAGTAGCGCAAGAAATGTAACATTTCAAAAAAAATGCATTATTTACTTTGATTATTGGTTCTACAATCTTTTTGCTTATTTTTCTTCATAAAGATTTATGAAAGAAGTAATATGAAAATTAAATTTATTGGTGCAGCCCAAACAGTAACCGGATCAATGCACTATATTGAAGCAGCAGGAAAAAAATTCATTTTGGATTGCGGACTTGTTCAAGGAAAAAGAAAAGAATCATTTGAAATAAACAAAACTTTTGAATTTTTTGAACCCGGCGAACTCGATTTTGTTATTCTTTCACATGCTCACATTGATCATGCAGGAAATTTGCCAAACCTTATTAAAAACGGATTTACAGGAAATATTTATTGTACCTTTGCTACACGTGATCTTGCATCATTGATGTTAACCGACAGTGCTCATATCCAGGAAAAGGATGTTGAATTCGTAAATAAAAGAAGAAAAAAACAGGGTAAAAATCCTTTTGAACCACTTTACACTCAACAAGATGTGAACAATACAATCCCACTTTTTGTTGGTTTGAACTATCATCGCGAATTTGAAATTTCTCCGGGGATTTCGCTTACGTTTTATGATGCAGGACATATACTCGGTTCAGCAATCACCTATCTTACTATTAAAGAAGAAGGTAGAATTATCGATTTTGCTTTTAGCGGCGATATCGGAAGACCAAATTTGCCAATTTTAAGAGATCCGGAAAAAATTCCTAACGTCGATTTCTTCATTTGTGAAAGCACTTACGGTGGAAGATTTCATGATGACTTTAACATGACCGAACAAAAAATGACCGATGTTTTGCTAAAAGCTGTAGCTCGAAAGGCAAAGATAATTGTTCCATCATTCAGTGTCGGAAGAACGCAAGAACTTGTGGTTGTTTTGAATAAGATCTTTGAAAAAGGAAACGTACCGAAATTTCCAATTTTTGTGGATAGCCCACTTTCAGTAAACGCTACAGCCATATTCAGACTTCACCCTGAGTGTTTTGATTTTGAAACATCTCAGTTCTTATTAAAAAAACATGACCCATTTGGTTTCGATAATTTGACTTATATTACCGATGTAGAGGATTCTAAACGATTAAATGATTTAGAGGGTCCGTGTATGATTATTTCATCTTCAGGAATGGCGGAGGCAGGAAGAATCCTTCACCATCTCGCAAACAATGTTCAGAATCCAAACAATATTGTTTTGATTGTTGGTTATTCTGCAGAACATACACTCGGCAGGCGTATTGTTGAGCGTGAACCTGAAGTAAAGATATTCGGAGAAGAATATAAACTTAACGCTGAAGTAATTGTTTTCAACTCATTGAGTGCTCATGCTGACAGCGACGAATTGATAGACTACTGTTCGAATTTTGATAAAAGTAAAATGCAAAATATTTTTCTGGTGCACGGTGATATTGATCAACAGGAAAAATTTAAAAAGCGGTTAGAGACAATTAATTTTTTAAACATAACGATCCCCTCTCGTTCAGAAGAGTTTATTCTATAATTCCAATTTGACATGTTCAATAATATTTGGTTTGGGTAAAGTTTGATTCTTGTAGAAAGCAACTTGATTAAATTATTAAGCATTTATATCAAAAAAAATAAAACGTTAAGAGGTTTTTATTTATTGATATTTATTTTTGCTCCGCAAATTCTTGCCCAATCAAATAGTGATACTCTACTGATTTATACCGATCCAGCAAAGTTAAATATCTATTCACAGAAGTTTGACAAACAACTAAATATTTATAACCTTTCTTCGAACCTAAGATACCTAAACTCGGGTGAGAAATTTTACTTTAATATTCGTGAAGATTATACTTCAACCTTTATTAAGAGTACTGAAAAGAGTACGCGGGATGAAAATTTTATTTCATTGAGTGGTGCATATAATTATTCAAAAGTAGTTTCAGTAGGTTCACTTGTACAGAGTAATATATTATCCGATTCACGAAAAATTGAAATTAATTCAGCCTCATCAAATAGTGCTGTAATTTTTGCTAAAATTACTCCATTAAACAACATCTCAATTGCCCCTTTTTTCGGATTTGAAAATAACAGGCAAATCGGTGAAATAGATGAAGGGAATATTTATGGCGCTGAAGGTATCATCAATAAATTTCGTTTAACTGATACAGAAATTTATTCAACCATTAAGTTTCGTAATGAAGATATTTCTCCACGAAAAAACAGATACCGCGATATTAAGTTTCAACTATCAAATAGCTTTGATAACAATGTCAATAATATATTACGATTTAGTTTTGTTCAATCAGGAAGAGATTTTTATCAATTCGCCGATTCGAATCTTCAGCAGCAATTTTCTATCAGGAACAATATTCAAAACCGTTTAGAAACTTCTTATCAACTATTCAACGCTTTTGATTACAATAATTTTCTGCCCAATATTTCTATCTCAACAATTGCAATGGTTAACTGGAGATCAATTAATAGAAATACTCTTTATCGCAATATGTTAAGCCAGTCAACCGCTATGTATGACACCAAAATAGAAGAACTTCGATTTGAAATTGAGAGTGGAGTTTTATATAAAACAGAATCTATCAATACAATAATTAAATTCAATTATTCTGAAAGAGATGAGAAACATCAAACTAAAAATATTGAACGCTCCAACCCGATTTTTTTTGACCAAAGAACCAAACTTGAAAGTCAGAAGAATAATGTGGCTGAACGAATGATGTTGACTATAAGCTCTGATGTAAATCTTACAAAAAAAGATATAGTTAGTTTAAGTCTTTTACAAAATAAACTTCGCTATGATACACCAAGTAAAGAAAATTTTGATGACCGTGATGAGTTGTTGACGATAATAAAATTAAAGTATATCAGGATAATTGACCCTTTTGTCGAGTTATTAGCAGGATTAGAGGGGAGTATCAGCAGATTGAGTTATATATTTGCTGAAAGAAGTTCCAACAACAACATAAATCGTGTAATTAAATTAATGACCGGGAGCCGTTTTATATCAACCCGTTTTGAAAGTATCAATAGCTTTGAAGTACTTGCAAATTATACTGTTTATGATTTTGAGGATATAAATCCAAATTATAAAAGTTATACATATAGGCAATTTCTTTTTTCAGATTCAACAAATATTGACTTAGGTAGAAATTCTACATTAAAATTAACAGGCTATTTAAGAATGTCAGAACAAGGAGAGTTAAGCTGGTCACAATTTACGATGAAACCGACCCGCCAGTTGAACGAAATATTCATTCATCCAAAACTTCTTTCAAGAGTCGGAAATTTTATGTTCGGAATGGGATTCCGGCATTTCTCGTTAAAAACTTTCGCTTATAAAAATGGTGAAAAGAAGGAAGAAGCTTATTATTCAAGTGTTGGGCCCTCAACAGAGATGTCATACAACGTTTACAACAAAATTGTGTTGAGAATTGATGGATGGTTTGAGTTTGTCAATTCAGGAAGAGAAAATTATCAGGAAATTGTCAGTTTAAATTTTAACTTTGATTGGAATTTTTAGTTTTACAGTAATTAAATTTTATTATCTTAACAAGAAAAAAAAGTAGAATTTTGCAACCAAAAGAATATTTCTTAGAAATCGATAGTGACCCCAATAACCTCATCACTGTTGAAGAGTTTATAAATTATATAGCTGCAGAATGTAACCTCGATCAGGAAAAACTGCCGGGACTGCTAATTGCGATAACTGAAGCAACTACAAACGCAATTCTTCATGCAAACAAAAAAGATAGCTCAAAAAAAGTTACTCTTCATGTTACTGCAGATGAGGAAGAATTAGTTATAAAAGTCAAAGATCAAGGAGCGGGATTTGACCCGTCAAAAATACCTGACCCTACCGAACCGGAAAATCTTCTGAAAGATTCAGGGCGTGGTCTTTATTTAATGAGAATTTTTGCTGATGAATTAAGATATAATATTACTCCCGAGGGAACTGAAACTATCTTAGTTGTAAAACTTTCGACTATTTAATTTTATTTCCCTCACTTCAATTTTATTGATTTCAATTAATTGTAATCACTTTCAAATATTAATATATTTCAAAACAAAAACGTGACTAACTATTAACAAAAATTTAAGGTGGAGAAATGAGCAGAAAAAAAATCTCTTTAATTGGCGGTGGGCAAATCGGTGGCGTACTTGCTCAACTAATTGCACAACGTGAATTGGGTGACGCAGTATTGTTCGATATTGTGCAAGACTTACCCCATGGAAAAATATTAGATTTAGCTGAAGCATCAAGAATTGATTCTTTTGATGGAAATTTCCAGGGGACAAATAATTATGAAGATATTTCAGGTTCAGATATTGTTATTATTACTGCCGGGCTCCCCAGAAAACCGGGGATGAGCAGAGATGATTTGTTAATAACAAATGCCAACATTATGAAATCGGTTGCTGAAAATGTAACCAAATATGCTCCGGATTCTATTGTAATAGTTATCTCAAACCCCCTTGATGCTATGGTAACACTTTTTCAGAAAATATCAGGTTTTCCATTTAATAGAGTTTTCGGACAAGCCGGGGTTTTGGATTCTTCGCGTTTTTCTACTTTTATAGCATGGGAACTGGGCGTTTCAGTAAAAGATGTTAATGCTATGGTTTTAGGCGGGCATGGAGATACAATGGTTCCATTAGTACGATATGCGAATGTAAATGGAATTCCGGTTACAGAAATGCTCGAAAGAAAATATAACGATAAGCAAAAAGCATCTGAAGTAATGACTGCCATGGTTGAACGCACCAAAATGGCTGGCGGCGAAGTCGTTAAATTATTAAAAACTGGATCAGCGTTTTACTCACCAGCTTCGGCAGCTATTGCAATGGCAGAATCGATTCTGAAAGATGAGAGACGAGTTCTGCCCGTTTGTGCATATCTTCAAGGTGAATTTGGAATTAATGGTTATTATGTTGGTGTTCCGGCAATATTAGGAAGTAATGGTATTGAAAAAATAGTAGAATTATCGTTAAACCAGGAAGAACAATTATTGATGGATAATTCAGTAAATGCAGTTAAAGCTTTAGTTGAAGATATGACGAGATTAGGATTCTAAACAGAATAAGTAATCTTTAAAATAAAAAATCCTCCGCAAGGAGGATTTTTTATTTTAAAAGGAAGATATTAGTTAACGGGATAAACGCTAATATATTGACGATCTCCGCGCTTAACTTCAAACTTTACAACACCGTTAGCAACTGCAAAAAGAGTATCATCTCCACCTCTTTTAACATTTTCACCTGGATGAAATTTAGTGCCGCGTTGACGAACTAAAATCATACCTGATAAAACTTGCTCACCGCCAAATCTTTTAACGCCGAGTCTTTGCGCATTACTATCGCGTCCGTTTCTAGTTGATCCTTGACCTTTCTTATGAGCCATGATTTTTCTCCTAAGATTTAAGCAATTTTTGTAATTTCTATTCTAGACAATTGTTGTCTATGCGTATTATATTTTTCGTAGCCAGTTCTTCTTTTTTTCTTGAAGACGCTAACTTTTTTATCTTTTAGATGTTCTAAAACTTTAGCATGCACTTTTACACCCTCAACAAAAGGTGATCCTATCTTGGTTCCTGAATCGTCAGAAAGCAATAATACTGAATCAAAAACAATTTCAGATTCCACTTCGGAAGACAAACGCGGAACGTAATGCTTTTCCTTTTCAGTAACCTTAAATTGTTGACCGGCTATATCAACAACAGCGAACATAGTAATACCTCTCAAATTCTAAAAATAGACTACAAAAGTAAGAAATTAAGGTATATAAGTCAATTTTTTTCTATGGAAAACTATTTTTTTAATCTGAATGAGAATTCTGAGCCTTTCCCCACTTCACTTTTGACACAAATTTGCGACCCATGCGCCTCAATGATATGTTTAACAATCGCTAAACCCAGACCAGTGCCGCCAACATCGCGCGACCTGGCTTTATCAACTCTGAAAAATCTTTCGAAAATTCTCACCAGACATTCGGAGGGGATTCCAATTCCGGTATCTTTTATCACAATTTCCCCTGCATTTTCAACTTCTAAGATACTTACTTCGACACTCCCCTTTTCAGTATATTTTATTGCATTTTGTATCAAATTAACCATTGCTTGTTTTAACTTATTTTTATCTCCGAAAAGCTGCATTCTTTTGGGTGGCGGTGAAAAGATTAACGAAATACCTTTATCAACAGCCATCTGATTGGATTCTGATATTATTTGAGTTACAAATTCTGCAATCTCAAAATATCTGAAACTCATTCTCATTTCTCCGGTTTCTATCATCGAAATGTCAATAAGATCATTCAATAAATTGTTAAGATTTAGTGTGTGGTGATTGGCTTTTTCAAGGAATTGAATATTAACTTTTTCATCTTTTATTGCACCATTAAGTAGAGTTTCCAGATAACCCTGGATAGCAAAAATCGGCGTTCTCAATTCATGAGAAACATTTGCTAAAAATTCAGATCTCATTCTTTCAAGCTTTTTTAGATATTCGATATCCTCACGATTTTTTTGATACATCAATTTGATTTCAGATTCGAGAGACGATAAATTCTTTGGCAATGATATTTCGTCAGAGGAATCAATTTTCTTCTCTCGAATTGTTCTTACCAGAGTCGTAATTTTTGACAATTCCCTTGAGCGAAACCTCAAAAATATTAGAATGAATAGAATTGATTCTGTTAAAATGAGAAGAAAAAAAAACGGGAGTGAGATAAAATCTGAAAAGAGAAACAAGAAGAGAATCGATACAATTAGCTGCACGAGTATCAATTCTGCTACAAATCTGAAGTAGTGGGAAAACCTATTTGTTAAACTATTAAATCTCTTTAAAACGATATCCAACCCCTTTAATTGTTTCGATAAGGTCTTCATATTTATCAAGTTTTTCACGAATTTTTCTTATATGGACATCAATTGTTCTATCAACTACATAAACATCAGAACCCCAAACGTCTTTCAGTAATATTTCTCTACTGAAAACTTTACCCGGGTGAAGTGCAAGATAGAATAATAACTCAAATTCTTTTTTAGGAAAAATTGTTTCAACCGAATCAATATAGATTACATATTTTACTCTGTCAATTCTAAGAGGTCCAACATTTAGAATTTTGAGACTTGTTGGAACGGAGTGCGATTCTAATTTTCGCAGATTAGATTTAACCCTGGCAATTAATTTATTGGGAGATATTGGTTTTGGTATAAAATCATTTGCCCCCAATTCTAAACCTTGAATTTCATCAATCTCGGTAGCTTTAGCTGTAAGGAAAATAACCGGTATATCTTTATAATTAATATTTTGTTTAATTTTTTTACAGACTTCATAACCGTTTAATTTAGGCATCATCACATCAAGAATGACAAGCGAAGGGAGTTCTTCCATTTTTTTTAATGCTTCTTCCCCATCGTAAGCAACAATCACCTCGAAGTTTTCAAGTTTTAGATTATAAGATAAAAACTCAATAATATCTTTTTCATCATCAACAAGTAAGATTTTATAACGCATAATTCTATATTTTTATTTCTGAATTTTCTTTAGCTGATCTATACATATTTTCAATAATTTTCATTCTGGATAATGCTTCATCACCGGTTGAAAGTATTGGGTTCAAACCTCTCACGGATCCAACAAAATGTTTTAATTCGTTAGTGTATGATTTCTTAAATAGTGCCAAAGGGTTTTCAGTTTTGAAGGGCGTCAAATCAATCTGTTGATCTTCACTCCTTCGGATTATTCTTAATGGATTTAACGAAGCACTTCCCTTAGAACCATGTACATTCAAATAAAATGAATCTTTCTCAGAAGATAATGACCAACTTGTTTCAAGAGAAATAATTGAGTCGGGTTGACATCTCATAAAACTAATTGAAGAGTCCTCTACATATTTAGTATTGATACAATAATTGTGTGTAGAGATTGTTTTAATTTCCGGGAAATCTAACAACCACAGTGCAATATCAAGCAATACAATTCCAAGATCAAGAATAACCCCGCCACCGGCATCTTCTTTTTTTGTAAACCATTTCCCTTCGCTACTCTGTTTTCTGAGCCAACCGAGTTTAACATAAAAAGGGGTTCCTAAATCTCCGGCATTAATAATACTCTTCAACAGCATAATATCGGGACGATAACGCATATTCATCCCGACCATTATTTGTACATTATCTTTTTTTGCAGCATTAACAATTTCTTCTGTTTCTGAATAAGTGCGTGCAATTGGTTTTTCAATGAGCACATTTTTTTTCGCCTTGATGCAGTCAATAGCAATCTCTTTATGACTGCTTGTGGGAGTGGCAACTATTACAGCTTCGAAATTACTGTTTTGAAGCATCTCTTTATAATCAGTATAAGTAGATTTTACACCAAATTTATGTGCAACACTAAAGAGTCGATTTTTATTTATATCACAGACTGCAACAACATCAACATGCGACATTTTTTTTAGAATAGGTAAATGATTTACCTGGGAAATTCCTCCAAGTCCAATTACTGCAATTTTGGTAGGCTCTATCAAACTGATACCTCATTTGAATAATGATTTGATTCACAAAACTGAAGAACTTTCTTAACGATACCTTCAGGATCAATTTCAAGGATTCGATGTAATTCTGATTGTGTGCCATGATCTATAAAATAATCAGGCAAACCGATTCGAAGAATATCTGTTTTATAATTTTTATCAATAAAATATTCAGAAACTCCACTGCCAAAACCACCGACAATACTATTCTCTTCAAGAGTTACAATTTTTTTATGTCGCAATGCTATATCATCAAGTAGTTCAGTATCAAGCGGTTTAATAAATCTCATATTAACAATTTCAGGCTTAACTCCCATTTCGCGAAGCTTAGTTTCTGCGCGGAGAACATAATCAACCATTGAACCGACGGCTAATAAAACAACATCATCTCCTGAAGAAAGAACTTCAGCTTTCCCAATCGGAATTTCTTCAAATCCGGGTTTAATTTCAACCCCCAAAGCCGATCCACGTGGATAACGTAGAGCAATTGGACCCTTCTTATATTGAACTGCTGTATAAAGCATATTACGAAGTTCTGCTTCATCTTTGGGAGCCATTAGGACAAGATGGGGAATCATCCGGAGATAAGATAGATCAAATGAACCATGATGTGTTGGTCCATCTGCTCCCACTAAACCGGCTCTATCTAAAGCAAAAACTACATGTAATTTTTGAAGCGCTACATCGTGTATAATATGATCAAACGCTCTTTGTAGAAATGTTGAATAAACTGCTACTACAGGAATTAATCCTTGTGTTGCCATACCTGCCGCAAAAGTAACAGCATGTTCTTCTGCAATGCCAACATCGTAATAATTTTTTGGACAAGCTTCCTGTAATAAATTTAGCCCTGTCCCATCAGACATTGCACCTGTAATTCCAATAACTTGTGGATTCTCCTTAACAATCTCAACGAGGGCTTTACCAAAAATAGTTGTGTATGCTTGCGGGGCACCTTCTTTTTTATAAGCCATCCCGGTCACTTTATCAAAAGGAGTAGAAGCGTGTAATCGTTGGATGTGTCCTTCTGCAGGTTTATAACCTTTTCCTTTTTCTGTAATAATGTGAATTAGAATTGGTCCATTAAAATCTTTTACCTGATCAAATATTCTAACCAATTGATGTAAGTTATGCCCATTCAGTGGTCCAAAATATCTAAAACCAAGGGCTTCAAATAACATTCCCGGTGTGACAATCGCTTTTATTCCATTTTCAAGCCGACCAGCAATCAACCTTAAACGATCACCAAACTGATCAAGTTTTCCGGTTAAGTCCCAAACATAACCTTTGAATTTATTGTACTCAGGATGTGCAATTAATTCGTTAAAATAATTAGAAATTTGCCAGACATTTGGAGCGATTGACATATTATTGTCATTCAGTACAACAATTAAATTTGCTTTAAGTACACCGGAATTATTCATTGCTTCGTAAGCCATTCCGCCGGTCATTGCACCATCACCAATAACAGCAACAACTTTTCGTTTATCGGCAGAATAATTTTGTGCAATTGCCATTCCTAAAGCGGCAGAGATTGACGTTGAAGCATGTCCCGCCCCAAATGTATCATATTCGCTTTCACTTCTTTTTAAGAAACCCGAAATACCATGAAGTTGACGAATCGATTTTAACTTTTCTTTTCTTCCGGTAAGAATTTTATGTGGATAAGCCTGATGCCCGGTATCCCATACAATCAAATCTTTTGGGGTATTAAATACTTTATGCAGCGCAACTGTCAATTCAACTGTACCGAGACCGCCACCGAAGTGTCCACCGATTTCCGAAATAACATCTACCATATAGGCTCTGATATCAGTGCATAGTTGTTTAAGATCATGAATACTTAAATTTCTGATATCCGCCGGTATATTTACATTAGATAAAATCGGATATGGATTAGTTTCGGGCATTTCTTATTCTCCAATCTTTTACTTAAATATCATCTTCTGATAAATCAAGTACATCATTTAATTTCGTTTTAAGTTCAGTAATCTTAACTTCTGCTGATTGGAGTGATTGAATACATATTTTAGAAAGTTCAACACCTTCTTCATATAGTTCGATTGCCAACTCAAGGTCAAGATTATCTTCTTCAAGTTTCCTTGAAATTTCTTCGAGTCGATTTAAATTTTCGTTAAATGTTCTTTTAGTTTCTTTCTTTTTCATTAACTGTTTACCTCAATTTCTTTATCAAAAAATTTGAGTCTGAACGCCTCTCCTGAAACAAATTTTTCTCCTCTTATTACAAATTTATTTTGTTGATTAACCAAAACAAAACCTTTTTTTAAAGTCTTTTCGACATCGTGCGAATCAATTTTTGCTTTCAATAAATTTAATGTTGATTTAAAATTTACAAATTTCTTATTAAGATTATTTTCAATTCTATAAACTGTGTTTTTTACCTGTAGTGATTTTCTTCTGATGTTATCGAGCGGTTGTCTAAATCCGTATGAATCGATTATACTTATTAAACTTTCATTTGCAAAATCAATTTTGTTAAGTAAAGAATCATAAGCGTTAATAATAAATGATTCAATATATGTATTAATATCACTCATATCAGGAGTAGCTAACTCCATTGCTGCTGTGGGGGTTGCGGCTCGTAAATCAGCTACAAAATCAGAAATTGTAAAATCTATTTCATGCCCGACTGCAGAGATAATCGGAATATTGGATTTAAATATTGTGCGTGCTACAACCTCTTCATTAAAAGCCCATAAATCTTCGATGGAACCACCACCCCTACCGATTATGATAACTTCAATATCGTTGAGTTGATTTAATTGTTTAATCGAATTAACAATTGATTCGGCTGCCCCAGCACCTTGCACTTTAGCCGGAGCAATAACTAATTCAATAAGTGGGTAGCGGCGTTGCGCAACAGAAATCAGATCTTTAAATGCCGCTCCATCGATGGAAGTAACAATTCCAATTTTTTGTGGAAAAGTTGGAATTTCCTTTTTATAAACATCATCGAACAATCCCTCTTCAAAAAGTTTTTTCTTTAACCTTTCAAACGCTGCTTGTAATTCCCCCTCACCGGCAGGCTTCATTGAACGAATATCTACTTGATAACTACCGCGCGGTGGATAAACGGTAAGTTTACCGGTGATGATTACTTTCATACCATCTTCAGGTTTAAAGAAAACGTAATTGTTATAGCCCTTCCACATCGTACACGATATTTGTGCTTCACTATCTTTCAATGTAAAATACCAATGCCCGGAATAGTGCGCTTTGAAGTTCGATATTTCGCCAACCAAAGAAAAAGAGGGTAAACTTTCTTCAAGAATTTCCTTTATTATTTTAGAAAGGCTGCTAACAGTTAAAATATTTTTTCCACTCATGTCAATCTTTACTTTCCTTACGAAAGATAAGACAATATTGATGATGTCTATTTGAGACCCAAGCATTATTTATCCCGAGAGCAACTAATGGTTTATCATCTTGAAGCCAGATTTTTTCATCTTTCAATGTCCAGCTTTTATCACCTCTTTTGGTTAGTGATATTGCTGTATCGAAAGCCAACGGGAAAAGTTTTCCCTTAAAATAAACATTATTTGTAATTACCGTTAAATATTTTCCTTCTTTAATAAGATCAAAAACATTATCAAAAATTTGTGCTTGTTGTTCGATGAAAGATTCATAATCATCAATATTACCAATGTCTTCAGGCGATTCAGAGTATTTTGTTGCAAGTCCTTTGTCCGATCGAACTTTTTGTCGGAGAGAACTTCGTTCTAATTGATTCCAATAAGGTGGAGAAGTTATTGCATAATCAAATTGAATATCTTCACCAATCATATTTTTCAAATCGAAAGATGATCCATGGAGTGGTTTAATTGAATTTGTGAAATTAAATTTCTCAACACGTGATTTTGCAATGTTAAAATATTCTTCAGAAAGTTCAACAGCAGCAGCGTTTCTACCGGTTTCACCAGCGGCTATTAATGTACTTCCTGTTCCCATAAAAGGATCAATTACCCAATCATTTTCTTTCGTAAAAAAGGTAATGAATTCTTTGATTAATGATTCCGGAAATTTTGCCGGATGAAGAATTTCATTCTCTTTTCTTCGAACCGGTTTATGAATAAACCATGATTTAGAAAATTTAATCCATTCTTTACCGGTAAGGGAATTTAATTTATTCTTCGTGTTATAGAAGCCTCTATCACCAAGATCAATTACACTATTAATATTTTTTTTTGATTGCATTTTCATTTATTAAAACTTTACACTAAAACCAATTGTTGGAAGAATTGGGAACATGCTATTTGTTTCTCTTCCGATGGTTAAATCATCCTTTACAAAATAAGAATATCCAACCACATTTGAACGATTATAAATATTAACTATATCAAGATAAAAAGTCCAATCATAATTCCAAAAATTTGAATATGCTGTAACTCTTATGTCAAGTCTATGATAAGCCGGTTTTCTTGCATTAAACCGATTTCTGTTTCCATAATCAATATCAAAAATAACATCTGCGCTCGTTGGATTTGCATAAGAAGCACGTGTAGCTATTACCGGTGTTTCTGCTTTCCCATCGTTATCTTGTTCTAACAAAAGGATTCGAGGTTTTAACCCAACTGGTTCAGTATATGGGAAACCCGAACCATATTGCCATCGGAATCCGAATTCCCATGTTTCATTCAATGTATAATTTCCGACAAGATTCACAGTATGTCTTTGATCGAAAGCAAATGGAATAATATCTTTTCTCTGATATCTATTTGCAAATGCATAAGAATATGAAATCCAGCCCGAGAGTTTACTTTCCCGTTCATTGTTTTTTTTCTCTAATAAAAATTCAAATCCGTACGATTCACCAAAAGAATTATTAACCGGAATTTGAGTTAGTGAATCACCAATATTTCGAACCGGACGTGTCCAACCTGTAATCGAATGCGGATCACCTCCAGGAATTCTTTCAGTAAAATAATTACCTCCTTTGGCAATTTCTTGAACTATCAAATTTTGAAAATCTTTATAATAAGTCTCTACTCGAAGATGCCATTCACTTGTTATCCAGCGCTCAATTCCCAATACATAATGAATAGATTTTTCGGCTTGAAGATCTCTTGTGTAATTTTCAGTAAGATCATAAAAAGTATTTTGATCTCTAAGTTTTTCATAACCCGGCGACTGATAATATAAACCCCAAGCAGCGCGTATAGTCGTCAAGTCATCAAGTCCATAAGAAATTGAAATTCGAGGAGCAGCATAAGTTTTATTCAGTATTTGAAAGTGATCAAATCTTATTCCCGGTTGAATATAAAACTGTCTGGTTAACTCAAAATTATTTTGGAGATATACATTGTAGCGATTATAGTTTTTAACATCTCTTAAACTATTCAATGTTGTTCTGAGTCCCGGGTTAGCAGAAAATATTGCTTTAAGTTCAGGGTCAAGATCGAAATTGAAATCAATAATTGTTTTTAAAAAATCTACTCCTGCACCGGCTTCAAATAAATTATCACCCCAATAATAATATAGTTTATCAGACAAAGAGTACTTCTGAAAAGTAAAATTACTTTTTACTCTGAATCCGAGAAGATATGGAGCGAGTGTGTCAGGAATTGCATTTTCAAAATCCTTTCGATTTAAGGTGGGATCTAAAAATTCTGATTCAACCGAACCACCCCCATCATTTGTATACCATGAAGCAATAATTTTATTTGAAAAAGTTTTAGTTGGAGTGAATTGATGCGACAGACTTATAACATTATTCTTAGTTAAATTCTGTACATTAACACTGTCGGGAGTTTTTCTCTCCTTTGAACTAACAACTTTTACACCATCTTCAGAATTTATTCCTGTTAAAATGAATTTATGTCCTTTAAATGGACCTAAAACGAGTTTTGCATGAATATCGTAAAAACTCGGGAATGATACATTGTCTTCAACTAATCCGGCATTTTTAACAATTGGTTCGAGGATTAAATCATAATAAGTTCGGCGCGAATTTAACATCCAGCTTCCATTAATATTAAACGGATTTTTACCTTCAACAACAACATTTGCGCTGACTATGGAAGCATTCAAACTTCCTTTAAATTTGTCGAAACGATCTCCTTCTTTATTCGAAACTTCAAGGACTGCTGAAAGTCTGTCACCATACTTTGCTGGAAAACCACCTGTAATTAGATTTACTTCTGAAACAGCATCCGGATTAAACATACTAATAACACCGTACAATCTATACGGATTAAAAATTTCAACATCATCCATAATAATTAAATTTTGATCAGGACCGCTACCTCTCACAACCAACTGAGATGAAAAATCATTTGGGGCTAAAACACCTGGGAGTGATTGCAAAGTTCTTAAAACATCTTCTGCAGCACCGGGAAGAATTTTTGCGCTTTTGGGATCTAAATCCAAAATGCTTGTCCGTGTATCATTTACAGCTCTCTCTCTTTTGCCCAAAACTTCAACTTCATCAACTTCGATGATTTGATTTTCTAAAACTACATCCAATTCAATTGTGCGATTAGCTTCAATTTCAATTGAGACAAACTTAGTGGCATAACCAATCGAACTAAATCTAATTCGATATTTACCCGGAGGGATTCCACGTAAGATATAATTCCCACTATTATCGGAAACTGTTCCGAAGGGTGTTTCCATAAGATAAATATTAACACCAGGAGCAGGAGTAGAACCTTCTTTTATTTTTCCCTTAACATTTCCAGATTGTCCAAAAACGCCAACTGCCAATAAACCGAACAAAACCAATATAAACTTCATCTATTCCCATTATTTTTCATATACAACAATCAAAGAGTAAAAATCATTCCAACTTTTTCTCATATCTCCAAAAAACTCTTTGGACTTTAGCATTTGCATAGTGCATATAAAATGGGATTGGACCAACCCACGGAATAATTGCTTTTGTAAAACCAAGATTTTTCATTTCACTCAAACACATTATTAATAAAACTCCGCCAACTCCTTTTCCTCGAAGTTTGTCATCTGTTCCCATAGGACCAAACCAACCAGTTCCTATGTTATTTACTTCATAAGCTGAAAAGGCTAAAACTTCATCTTTCATTTTTGCACAAAAAAGTGAAACCGGATTATTCTCAAATGATTTAGTTACTTCCGGAATCCAACCATAAAAAGATTTTTCCACCCAGTTTAGAACTTCTTCTTTTTCACTTAGCGAAGGTCTATAGCATATAATTCCTTCTGATTTCAATTTACTGACTTCATCATCCGGAGAAAAAGTATTTGCTGATAAATCGACTATTAAGTTTGAAGTATCATTAAATTTCGTGAAGCCTAATCTTTCAAAAAAAGCAACCGCTTCAGTGTAAAATGGATCAACACCGGGCATGTAATAATTTGGATAAGATTCATATACCCGAACTAACTTAACATCATTTTCAAGGAATGAATTTTCAATATGATTGTAAAGTTCTCGTGCAATACCTCTTCTTCTGAAGTTTGAATCTACACAAAGTAGTTTTACATAACCGATTTTTCCTTCTTTTCTTTGCCGAATAACAGCCTGAATAAATCCAATAACTTTATTGCTATAATCTTCAAGAGCAACCAAAGTAATGTCGGTATTGAAATCAGAATCACCGAACGTTTTTTCACGAAATAAAAAATCAGGTATCCGATCCAACTCCATATTTTGACGGCACATTCTGGCAGTCTCTAAAAATAATTCCTCACTAAAATTTTTAATTAACATAATTATTCCTAATACTGAATAGTGAAAAATGAAGTAAACAAACCGATAGACAATTCTGAGAATTTTATTGTGGAATCATTCGGTTTGAAGTTATATCTATACCTTCCATAAACGGTAAAAAGATTCGAAAATCTATAAACACCGATAGAAATTTCCGGGCTCACCCCATTTATCGATTTAAAATTTGAGAAGCCATTAATTCCAATTGAAAGATATTCAACTACAGGCATTTCAAATAACTGTTTATAACCGACTCTAAAAAGATTTTTTGCAATCAATTTTGGTGAATGGGAATATTCGATTGAGAAATAGCTTACAGGAAAATTATATCCACCCGAGAACTTTGCCAGAACCGGAATTTCTTTAGTGATGCCAAAAGAATTTTTGCCTGAAGCAAAAATTAATTGTGGCGAGGGAATTGCATAAATAGCAGCCCCAAACAGACAATTCGAAAATAAATTAGCATGACTTTCTATTTTCCGCTCAACAGGGAGATCGACTTCATAAACCTGGCTTCGATATTTATTACCACGTTTATCCTCAGCATTTACCACATACAATATTGACAGTGAATCAAATTTATATTGTGAAAGATCAATTTCAGCTTTATGGTTTTCGACATATTCTTCTGAAATAATTATTGAATATCTTCCATTGATTATCAAGAAGGTCTTTGCTGAATCACTTGTTATAAACGATAGAAGAAATGAATTTGGTTTTTCCATGGGGATGTATGAATCAAGAATATATACTTCAATCGAATCCTGATAATCATCTTCAATTTGCGCAACAATTTGAATAGCAGATAAAAATAGCAGTAATAATAGAGTGATTAACTGCTTCATAAAGCCTCCTGAAATATTTATAATCGAGTTATTAATATATCAATTAGACTTGATGGAAGTAATACAAATAATTAACAAAAAAAAACTTTTTTGATTGAAAAAGATTTTAGTTAAATTTCATCATTCTTATTCAAATTCATATTTTACTAAGGGATAAACATTTTTCTGAATAGTTTTCAAACTTTTAAAAATGATTTCTATCATTAATAACTTAATCATTAACAAATTCATGTTCGTTCGATAAGAATAAGAGCAGAGAGGCATAAACATGAAAGTTCGTTTTTGGGGCGTCAGAGGTTCTTTACCAACCCCTCCGACATCAGAACAAATTCGTCAAAAAATCCTACAAATTTTAGAGAAAGCTGTTTGTAGTGATATTTCATCTGCTAGTAAACGCGAAGAATTTCTTAGCAAATTTGAGGATTGGGAAGTAGGATTAATTGGTGGAAATACCTCATGTGTTGAGATGTCTACCGATGATACGTTACTAATCTTTGATATGGGCTCCGGGATGAAAAGACTTGGTGATTATCTGATAAAAAAATATTCTTCAGAAGGAAAAATCCTTGCTAATATATTTATCAATCATACTCACTGGGACCATATACAGGGCTTTCCATTTTTCGTTCCTGCTTACCGTCCAAATACCGAATTACATTTTTATGCAGTTCATGAAAATTTCTTAGATCGATTAAATGTACAACAGGATTATAGATTTTTTCCTGTCGGACTTGATATTATGTTGGCACAAAAACATTTCCATCAAATCGAAGTTAACAGTGAACAAATAATTAGTGATCTTTCAATTAAAAATATTGAACTTCACCACCCGGGCAAAAGTTATGCTTACAAAGTTACGCACAACGGAAGATCCGCTATTTATGCTACTGATGCTGAATATAATAATCTTACTAAAGAAAGAATGTTTGAGTATATAAATTTTTATGAGAATACTGATTTACTAATATTCGATGCGCAATATTCTTTTATCGAAGAGATACAAAAAGTTGATTGGGGTCATAGTTCCGCATTGGTTGGAGTAGATGTTGCGGTAAAAGCTCATGTTAAAAGGTTAGCATTAACTCATCATGCACCGGAGAATGATGACTTCGAAATACACAAACTGCTAAAAATTGCTTGTGAATATCGAAAAAACAATTATCCCGATAGTGAACTAGAAATATTTATAGCAGCAGAAGGTTTGGAAATAGAAATATAAATTCATAAACTATTTTACTTCAATTACTCCATCTTTCGGCGGTTTAAACTGTATTGAAGCTCGTGAGGGATTTTTCAAACTGAGTGACGTAATTTCAATCCCGGAAGTACCTCTCGCTTTACCTCTAAACACAAGATTTAAAATTCTGCCTGAACCACTTATTGATTTATTTGGGTAACTTCCCAAATCGGTTAATAAAGCTGTGTATATCTCAATTCTTCCAGTTGTATTTACAAAATTTAATATATCGGGATCAGCAAAATCAGGAACAATTATTTGTTTAAATTTCTGTTGAGTTATGTAGAGTCCCGGTCTAACTCCCATAAATTCTACTTTTGATTTGTCAAAAACAATCACAACGCTGTAAGCGGCTAAGCTGTCAACGTCTTCCATCCAAATTCCGATTGAATCTTGTAATCCGACCCTCAAAGTAGTTTGAGTTTTAAAGAATAGCAAAGAAGGACCTTGAACTGCATCAATACTAAACTCACGTTTTATTGTTTCAGTTAAGCTGCCACTGCGTCCTTCAACTTCAATACGGAATTTCCCTTCATCTAAATTATTTAGTGATACTTCCATAGTTTTGGAAAATACTGTCCAGTCAAGATAAGTTGATGGGAAATTTTCACCGTCGATGCTTAGTATTCTGTATCTAAAAGTATAGTCGCTGCTTGCACCTTTCCATCCAAAGGCGACTTTATCCACAAAAAGCACTTCGTTATTCTGTGGTCCTGTCGTGAATTGAATGAATGCAGGAGGGCTATCAAGCAAGCCTGAATTCTTACATGAATTAATCATTACAACTATAACGACAAATAAAGCAAAAGCAATAAATTTAATTTGTCGATTATTTAAAAGACTTTTTTTAATCATGACGATAAACCCGGTCATATTATTTAATTAAAACCATTTTCTTTGTTACGTTAAATTTACCAGATTGCAAACGATAGAGATAAACACCACTTGCTAAACCATTTGCAACTCTATTCATATCGAGTTGAATTCGATGTGTTCCTTCATTCTTTTCTTCATTTACTAATGTTGTAACTCTTCTTCCAAGAATATCATAAATAGTTAAGTTTACAAATGATTTTTCCGGGACATCAAATTCAATTGTAGTAATTGGATTAAAAGGATTCGGATAATTCTGATAAAGAGAATAGGAGTTTGGAATTTCCTGTAATGTATATACAGTCTGTTTTGTATAGACATTTTTAAGGTTCTTATCGTAACCATTAACTACAATTAAGACTGAATCCCTTTTTGTGGCACGATCAAAATTGTAACTGATTTTTGAATCAATGAAGTAGTTGTTCTTTATTTCTCCAGATAGATTTGCAAAATCAATATTTACTCTACCATTTACACTATCACGATGAATTAGACTTATGTCACTCATAGATAATTCATTCAAACTACCAACTCCAACAGAATCAAAAACAAAACTTTCAGTATTATAATAAATCTGAGAGGAGAAAGCAGTTAAGCCAAGCGTTGAATCAAATTCGATAGGTAACGAAACCAAATTTTCACCTTTTCGGAATTTAATTGTTTGCCTATCAATTTTTGAGTCAGTCATTTGAGAGGCTTGCTGTTTCGGCAATCCATTGAAATCTTGATAATAATTCCACATATCAACAAAAATCATTAAGTCTTCAACATTTAGAATTCCATTCCCAATAACTCTAATATGAGGAATATCCCCTATAAATGGATATAAATCAACACCGGATGATGAATCAGATTTACTCCAGGCTTGTACAAATGCTGCTAAATCGACTGCATCAATACGACCATCATTATTAAAATCGACGGCAGCTTGTGTTTTAATTTGTTTAGTAAATGATGTATCGTTACCTAATGCATCTTGTACAACCAACGAAACCGTATAATTAGTTGATGTTGATAATCCATTTACTATAACGGAATCAGAAAAACGAGTAATAGTTGGCAACGTTACATTATTCGAAGCATCGGTAACAGTAATTTTATATTGAATAGGCTTATTAGTATCAGTTGCAGCAAGCCAGGTAAGCATAGCTTTATCCCATCCAAATAAATATGGATTTTGCATAGCTTGAATAGTTATCGGATTAAATACAGGCGCTTTATTATCAACTCCAACTGAATCAATACTCACCGGATATTGAACATTAAATACAGGTGAATTAAAGGTGATATTCACCGTTACTTTTGCTTCAACAAAATCCAGATTATTTAGTGAATTCCACAATATTGTGCCGCTAGTTGGACCGGTAATTTGAGAATAATCACCAACCAACGAACCGGTAATCTCAATTGGAGCAGCATTATTCAGTATATATTCTGCTTTTACAATTTCGAGTCTTTCACCGGGAGTTTCGAATGTGTAACTAATACTAATCGTATCTTTTTGGAAATCTCTATTTACAGTCAATCTCGGGAATGTACCAATAACAAAATTTGTATCACTTGCATCTTCAATACTTAAATCATTTTTATCAGTAATTCTGATTCTTGCCTTTGATGTACGTATATTCGGAATTAACCAACTAAAAGTTGACGGAAGTGAAGGTTTAGATGATAGATTAGTCGGCCATGTAACACCATCATCCGTTGAGAGTTGAATAAGTACTGAATCAATATTTTCAACAGCCCAGCTAATCTCTTTAGTAGTTCCTATTTGATATGCCGTTAAATCATTTGGAGAAAGTAATTTAATTGTACTTATTGTTAAAAGATTATTACTTGTATCAACAATTTGAGGATGTTGTGTGTCGATAATTCGTATTAATGCAGATCTTGTTGGGAAATTCGGAATAGTCCAATGAAATACTGAATTAGCAGCCGGAATTGAAATGGCTTCTAAAATTTCATTCCAATCACTTCCATTGTTTGTAGAGTATTCAATTTTCACATTATTTACAAATCCACTGTTCCAGGAGATAGGATACGACTTTCCGACTTGAACTCTTGCCTTGTTTACGCCATAATTATTAGTTAAAGCGATATAACTTATCGTAAACGTCGAGTCACTTTGATCAGCAATTTCACGTTTTTGGTAATCATAAATTTGCACTATGCAATTATTAGATGCTTCATTTGGAATATCCCAATCATATTTTTTAAGACTTGCATCAACAATATTTTTAATCACTTTCCAGGTGGCACCGTTGTTAGTTGAATACTCCAATCCAACGGCGGTAATTTGAGAACTTTCCCATGTAATTTCAAAATTGCTTCCAATTTGACTACCGACACCACCGTTTGGAGTTAACAGTTGTAAATATGCAAGGGTGAAGATTTCATCTGATGTATCGGCAACATTTGGATAATCAGCATCAACAATTCTTATTCTGTTATTAGGTCCGGCAAGCGCCAGAGAATTCGGTAATAACCATGTATATTTTCCTGAAGCTGTCGGATGCGAATCAACAAGCGGATCCCATGTATTTGAGCCGTCTCTATTTAATTCAATTCTAACATTAGAAACAAATTTAGTTTCGAATGTAATTTCTTTTGATGTTCCGAGCTGCCACTTCTGGCTACCGTTTGGAACTGTAAGTTTCATTCGGCTAATTGAGAATACATTTGCACTCTGATCAACAAATGATATATTCTGATTGTTTCTAATTCTAATTCTACATGAGTCTGATGGACTTTCCGGAACTGTCCAATTAAAATTGCGAACAGATGCGGAATAATTAAGAATAATCGGCACCCAGGATGCCCCATTATTTGTAGTATAATGAATATCAATTTTCGAAACATTACTACTTGATTCCCATTGAATGTTATAAACTGAGTTTTCTAATATTTTAATAGCTTCAACAGGGGCAAGCAAACGCATTGCGCTAATCTTGAAAGTCCCTTCACTGCTATCCAAAATAGCTGAGTTGGAAACATCTGAAATTACAATTCTACAATTATCGGAAGACTCACCAATATTTATTGCCCAATCCCATGATCCTAAACTTGCATCAACTTGAGGAGCGAGTGTCTGTAATGAGTAAACCCCATTTTCATTTTTTGATAAATCTATTCTGATGTTAGCAATATTAGTACTTCTTGTCCATGTTATTTGTTCAGTATTACCGGCGCGCCATACTTGCCCGCCATTAGGAACAAGCAATTCAATTCTACTTATGATAAAATTATTATCGCTAATATCGCCAAGCGCCGTTGATGATGCAGCATCTGATACTCTTACTCTTCCGGTAGAAGTTTCAAGATTAGGGACTGTCCAAGTATAACTCTGTGTTAAGGGCGAACTTGTAACTATATTCGATGCGATAGGAATCCAAATACTATCAATAGTATATTCGATATTAACATTGGAGACACTTGCACTATTTGTCCATGAAATTGTTCTTTGAGTACCCGCCAACCAATTTTCGCCACCGTTTGGTGTTAATACACGAACCCAACCTATTTTGAATGTTGATTCACTTGAATCAACAAAAGATGAATTTGCTATATCTGTGATTTTAATTCTACCTTGGGCGGTCGATAAATTATTTGGGATATTCCAGGTATATGTTCCAACCGAAGCCGGTATTGATGCTATTATGGAATTCCAGGCTTGCCCGTTATCACTCGAAAATTCAATTTTTATGTTATCAATAAATGAACTGCTCCAATTTATCTGGACAGATGAGCCAGAGGTTAAAAATTCACCACCGTTTGGTGAATTAAGTATAATACCGGGGATATAAATATTAAAAATCCCGGTTGTATCAACTATAGTCGGATCTACTGCATTTGAGATACGCACACGACTGAATGGAGAAACAGCAGTGTTCGGAATATTCCATTGAATTGACGAATCTGAAGCAGGATGATTAATTCCGATGATATTCCATGTATTACCATTATCTAATGAATATTCGATTTTTAGAGTGTTAATATTACCACTTGCCCATCTAATGGATTGAGTTGAGCCAGAAGCAAGATTGTCTCCGGTAACAGGCGAGAGTATCTTTAAATATCTGATATTAAATACAGCATTACTACTATCTAAAATCTCATCACTTGCCCCATCAATTACTCTAATTTTTGCGCTTGAACTAAAAATTCCGTCCGGGACCGTCCATACAAACTGTTGATCACCTGCCGGTAAACCGCTTCCACCAGCTATAGCTAACCAGGGCGTTCCGGATTGTAATGAATACTCTAATCTTACTGTTTGAATATTAGTACTATAATTCCATCTTATAGTTGTACTTTTACCAGCTTGCAGGTTTTCACCACCGTTAGGAGTAACAACTTCGATCCAGCTAATTCTAAAATCATTAGTACTTGAATCATTAATTGATAAATTAGAAGCATCACTAATTCTAATCTTCATATTTGAAGAAGCAAAACCGGAGGGGATTGTCCAATTTGTTGTTCCACTCGCTGCATTAACAATAGAAATTTGATTCCAATTAGTACCGCTATTTGAAGAAAATTCAACTTTTAAATTGGTAATATTACTGCTGGAAAACCAGGTGATAGCTTTTGTAGTTCCTGCCTGCCAGGTTTCACCACCATTTGGAGATAGCAAATCAAGTCGCGAAATAGTAAATGGATTATCACTAATATCAGAAATAAAAGTACTTGTCAGATTTGTTGCCCGAATCAAAGCACTTGATGAAGAAATAGTATCCGGAATCTGCCAATTGAAAGTACCAACACTCCCATCAATGTTATTATTTATTAAATTCCAGGTTGTACCGTTATCTGTAGAATATTCTAAACGAATACTGTCAACAAGACTGCTGCTCCATGCAATAGTTCTGCTTCTACCTGCCTGCCAGACTTCTCCACCATTTGGTGTCAGAATTGTTAATGATGGTTTATAAATAGTAAATTGACCACTACTAAAATTAATTGCTGAATTTGAAGCGTCAATAATTCTAACTCTTGCTTGCGAAGAAGTAACATTTGGAACTAACCAGTTTACGGAGTTATCGCTACTGCTTGTTGATAATGTATCAAAGATTCTCGTCCAGGTTGTTCCATTATTTGTAGAATAATCAATATTAACTTTAGAAATATTATTTGTATTCCATCTAATTACATTAGTTGTGTTTGCCTGCCAATTATCAGCTGTTATAGGTGATTGGATCACGATTCTTTTAACTGTAAAATTAGAATCAGATAAATCAAATACATTTGAATTACTTGCATTACTTATTCTAACTTTAAAATTCTTACCGTTTGAGAATAATGAAGCCGGTATCGACCATGTGAAACTTCCCAATGAAGCATCAACATTAGTTGCTATACTTTGTTTGAAAACATCATTTTCTAATAAATCGAGATTAAGCAAGGTGATATTACTACTGGAATTCCACTGTATATTGGTTTGATTGCCTGCAAGATATTCTTCATTACCATTTGGAGTTAAAACTTGTAACGAATTGATTGTGAAAACTGCATCACTACTATCTTTTATTCTTAAATTAGATGCGGCATCACTAATTCTAATTAATGCATTAGAAGTCGGAATTGATGGGACATTCCACTGGTAAGCCAAAGTTGAAGCATTTGTAGATGCAACTATATTACTCCATGTTGTACCATTGTTGGTTGAATAATCAATTCTCAGTTGAGTTACACTGTTGCTTCTTTCCCACCTAATTGTATCTATACTTCCTGCTTGAATAATATTATCCCCATTCGGATAACTAAGATTTACAAAACCTATCACGAAAGTACCGTCAGAAGTATCTGCAATATTTGGAGCAAGCACATCTGCAATTCGTATACGTCCGGTTGTAGCATCAAGGTTTACAGGAACGTTCCAATTAAACGATCCGGTTGCAGCAGAAATATTTGTTCCTCCCACAACATCTAACCAGGTTGTTCCATTATTAGTTGAGTATTGAAGTGAAATATTATTTACAATTGAACTACTCCATGTAATCGGGAATGTTGTTCCAGCATGAAGATATTCTCCACCATTCGGGGAAATTACATTTAATGAACTAATTGTGAAAGGATTAGAATTAATATTAGCAATTGAGAGATTTGAAACAGCATCACTGATTCTTATTCTTGCTTGAGATGTAGTTGTTGAAGGAACAACCCACGGAATTGAAGTTCCAATAGTTGATGGTGTAACTACATTCCAGGTTGTGCCGTTATCAGAAGAGTAATCAACTTTAACTGCTAATACACTACTACTCATCGTCCAATTAATTGTAGTAATAGCACCTGCAAGTAATCTATCACCACTTGAAGGAGAAACTAAAGTCACTGAACCCACATTAAATGGCAAATCACTTATATCAGTTACCGCTCCATTTTGCTGATCGCTTATTCTTACTAACATTAAATTAGAACTTAAGTTGGATGGGACAGTCCAATTATAACTACCTGAAACTGCACTTGTTGGTTCGACTATCGTATTCCAATTTAATCCATTATTAGTTGAATATTCTAACTTTACATTTGTAATAAGAGAACTATTCCATGTAATCGGGAAGGAAACCCCGGCTTGAATATACTCACCTCCATTAGGAGACAAAAGAGTTAATGCAGGATAAAATATTGTAAATGTACCACTTATTGACTCAATAGCTGTATTTGCACTGTTTTGAATTCTAATTTTACTATTCGTAGAATTTAGATTTATCGGGATATTCCAACTATAACTCGCCGGTGATGAGAGTACATTTGAAGCGATTACATTCCAGGAAGAACCACCATTTGTAGAATAGGAAAGGTCAACATTTGCAATATTACTACTGTTTGTCCATGTAATATTCTGACTTGTTCCCGCTGACCAACTTGAACCTGCAATTGGTGTAAGTATTACCAAATTTGATATTGTAAAAGTTGCATCACTGCTATCTTTAATATTAAAATTCGATTCGGAATCATATACCCGAACACGTGCTTGAGTAGTTACAGTATTCGGAACTGTCCAAACATAACTATTTGTATTGGCATTTAATTCATCAACAACAGGCAGCCAGACTGCACCATCATTAGTAGAGTATTGAATCGTAACTTTAGCGATACTTGCACTATTGTTCCAAATAATATTTTGTGTTGTACCGGCTTGCAAATCTTCTCCACCATTTGGTGAAATTACTGCTATTGAACCAACTTTAAATAAACCATCACTATTATCACTAATTGTTGTATTGGATAAATCACTAACCCTTATTCTCAATGTTGAAGAAGATATTGACGGAATAATCCAATTATATGTTTGATTTGAAGCTACAACATTCGATATAAAATTCCAGTTAGTTCCATCAGAAGAATACTCAAGTTTTACATTTGCAATATTGGAACCCGAAATCCAGGTGATAGGTTGTGTTGTACCAACTTGCAAAAATTCTCCGCCATTTGGTGCAGTCAACCTAAGTCGTTTTATTGAAAATACTGCATCAGACATATCACTTACAGAAGGATTAGAAACATCAGTAATACGCAGAAGCGCTTGGGATGTTGAAAAACTTTCAGTAATACCCCAATTAAATGTACCGTTTATTGCAGGTGTTGATGGTATAATTGAATTCCAAACAAGACCATTATCCAAAGAATATTCCAAACTTACCGATTCAATACTATTGCTCGCTGACCATGTAATCGAATGTGTTTTACCTGATTGTAATTCCTCTCCTCCATTTGGCGAAGTAATTCTTAAAGCAGTAATAGAGAATGGAAGATCACTCGTATCAGAAATTGCTAAACTTGATGCGGCGTCACTTATTCTAACTCTTGCACTTACTGATGGTGTATTGGGAACTGCCCAACTATAAGAAGCCGGTAGTGAGCTAACCGAATTTGTAATTGGTATCCAAACTCCACCATTATTCGTAGAATAATCAATTCGAACTGCCGTTACACTATTGCTTGTCTGCCAGGTTATATTTCTTGTTGTTCCGGCAAGATAATTTTCACCACCATTCGGTAACGTTACCATTACTGAACCAATCTTAAATGCCCCATCACTCATATCATTAATCACAAGAGGATTAATTGCATCACTGATTCTTATTCTTGCTTGAGTTGCTGAAAGATTTTGACCGACAGCCCAGATGAATCTTGCTGAATCAGCAGGATATGAAGATGTAATGGTCGTCCATGTAGTTCCATTATCAAGACTATATTCTAAACTAACATTTCCAATTTGACTACTTGTCCAGGTGATTAATCTATTTGAACCTGAGTTGACAAATTCATTTCCATTTGGAGTCAACAAAGTAATCGTTGGAGAATAAATGGTGAAGATGCCACTAAACGATTGAATTGTAATATCAGAATTATCCTGTATTCTAATTCTTGCATTATTTGTGCTCACATTTGATGGAACAGTCCATGCATATTGACCACTTGCGGGATTAACGGCATTAGCAATCAGAACCCATGTATTTCCGCCGTTTGTTGTGTAGTGTAAATTGATAGCCGTAACATCACTGCTGTTACTCCATCTAATTGTGTAAGCTGAACCGCTTAAAACATTTTCAGAAGTCAACGGAGTTAAGGAACGTAAATTTGAAATAGTAAATACAACATCATTCTGATCAGCAATGGTGGAATTAACCTGAGCATCAGCAATTTTAACAAAAACTTGATTTGAAATTGTTGTATCAATTAACCATGAGAATGTTCCGAGAGCCGCATTCACATTAGATGAAATAGTTCTTTGGAAAGTTACGCCATTATCGGTAGAGTAAGTTATATTAACCTGGGAAATACTTGAAGAAGCATTCCATGTAATTGTTTTGGGGCTTCCCGCCTGCCATCTTTCACCACCATTTGGAGATGTAACAACAATGTTTCCAATTTTAAATACAGCATTGCTAACACCAAAAACGGTTGGATCAGCTACATTACTTATCCTAATTAATCCGTTTGTTGTGGAAATATTTGATGGTATAGCCCATGTATATGGTGAACTTGCAACAGGGATATTATTATCGATTAAATTCCAGGAGGTACCATTATCATCACTGAATTCAATTTTCACAAAATTTATTCCGCCCCCTGCACTCCAACTGATTTGCTGATTTGTCCCGGCTTGAACAATTTCACCACCATTTGGTGAGATGACTCTAAGAGAACTTATGGTAAATGATAAATCACTTTCATCAATTAATTGTAAATTCGAAAATGCGTCACTCACACGCACTAATGCACTACTTGAAGAAATTGAATCCGGTATTGACCATGCATAAGGTGTGCTTGTTGCAGGGACTGATAAACTTATTGGAATCCATGTGGTTCCGTTATTTGTTGAATAGTCGAGTCTAACACTCGTAATATTTACTGAATTTGTCCATGTAATATTTTTCGATGTTCCGGCTTGCCAAATTTCACCACCGTTAGGAGAAGTTAATTGGACAGTTCCGATTTTAAATTTCAATGCACTTGAATCAGCAATTGAATTTTTTGCTGCATCAGCTATTTTTATTTTCATATCTGATGAAGCAAGATTCGCAGGAATATTCCAGTTAAAAGTTCCGGTAATAGCAGGAACTGTGGTCATAATATTCCAATTAGCACCATTATCAGTTGAGAAATAAAGATTAACATTATTAATAACACTGCTCGTCCAGGTAATATTTTTAACTGTCCCGGCTTGCCAGAACTCGCCACCAACGGGTGAAGTTAAAGCTAAACTACTAACTGTAAAATCTGCACTTTCAGTTGTTAATGTCGGTGTAGAAACACTTGTGATTTTAATCCTCATCTGATTAGAAGGGACGAATCCACTTACAGTCCAATTGAAAGTTCCATTAGCAGCAGGAACAGAAGCAACTATTGTTTGCCAATTAACTCCTGCATTCGAACTTACTTCTATTTTTACATTACCTACAATTGAATTACTTGTCCAGGTAATCGGGGATGTTTTACCGAACTGCAATTGTTCTCCGCCTACAGGTGATGTTAAAATCAGGTTTGAAATATTGAATGTATTATCACTTAAATCTTTAATAATACTATTAGAGACATCGCTTACTCTAATTCGCGCAGTAGTTGAAGAAATATTTTGTGGAATGTTCCAATTAAATGTTCCTGTAGCTGCAGGTGTCGATACAACAATATTATTCCAACTTGTTCCATCATTGGTAGTATATTCTAATTTTAGATTTGTAACATTCCCGCTCGACCAGGTTACGGCTCTGGTGGAACCAGCTTGAAGCTGTTCACCACCATTGGGAGAGATGATTCGTAATTTAGTAATTTTAAATATTTGACTTGAATCCGAAATAGTTGCATCGTTTACACTGCTGATTCTTATTTTCATCAAAGAAGATGCAAGACTGGTATCAATTGTCCAATTATACTTTTGAGTTGATGCTAAAGTTGATGCACTTATTGTACTCCAACTTGTTCCACCGTTAGTTGACAGTTCTAATTTGAGGTTATCAATAAAGGAACTCGTCCATGTAATAACAGTATCATTCCCTGCTTGATAATGATCAGTAAGTAAGGGGGTATTCAATTTTAATCTTGCAATACTAAAACTTGCATCACTTGTATCAGTAAGGGTATTATTATTTACATCAGTAATTCTAATTTTAACAGTATTGCTTGCTGAATCAGATGGAATACTCCAAGCAAACGTTCCGGCAGCAGCCGGTGTAGAAGCAACTATTTGATGCCATGTACTACCTGTCGAATACTCTAATTTAACGTTGAGAGTACTAGCACTATTATTCCAAGTAATGTTTTTGACGGTTCCGGCTTGCCATGTTTCCCCACCGTTTGGTGATGTAATGCTGAGTTGAGTTATTGTGAATAATTGACTTACACTACTGATATTATCTGATAGTGCATCTTTTACTCTAACCCTAACAGTTGTAGACGAAATATTATTTGGAACAAGCCATTGATATGTTCCGGTGGCTGCATTTACAGAACTAACAATGTTACTCCAACTCAAACCATCTGTACTGTACTCAAGTACCACGTTTGCAATACTCGAACTACTATTCCATGTAATCGTTTTTGTTGTCCCACCTTGAAATACAAGTCCTGCAGTCGGTGATGTAATTTGCAACCAACCAATTTTAAATGTTGAATTACTTCTAGAAGAAATATTTGAATTAGCTGCATCCGAGATGCGAATTAATGCTTGAGCAGTTGATAATAAACTATTCGAATTATCTTTTGTATTCCAACTAAAGGATCCTGCAACCGAAGGTGTTGAATTTGTTATAGTGACCCAGGTAGTTCCGTTATCTGTAGAATAGTCTAACTTAACATTGGAGACAGCAGAACTACTCCATGTAATATTATTATTAGAGCCTGACTGCCAAACATCACCGCCATTTGGAGCAGTTAAACTTAGACTACTAATAGTGAATACACTCGTTGAACTATCAACCAAACCCAGATTTGTTGCTGCATCTGAAATCCGCAATCTCCCATTTGTTGTTGCAACTGCCGGGACTGTCCAATTATAAGTTCCTAAGGATGCACTGGTTGAGGCTGTGATAACTTGATTGAAATTTACACCATCGCTTGCATATTCAATTCTAACATTATCAAATCCCTTTGAAGTCCAGGTAATCGTGGTATCGCTGTTTGCCTGAATCTGATTCCCACCTTTAAGATTATTTAAAGTAATAGTTCCAAGTGTAAATGGATTCGGACTGCTTATAATTACTGTTGGGTCGGCAATATTTACAATTCTCACCCTTGCACGATTAGAAGCAGAATCTGGAATTAGCCATGCATAAGTTCCGGTATTCGCAGGAACCGAATTAACAATCGAATGCCAAACAGAACCATTATTGGTAGAGTATTCCAACCTAACATTTGCAATTCCGCTACTTGTCCATGTAATGTTTTTTGTAGTTCCTATTCGCCATCCTTCTCCACCGATTGGAGAAGTTAAATTCATTGTGATAACATTAAACGGAGCATCACTTGCATCAGTCGTCTGCTCATAAGACGCATCATAGATTCTAATAATACCTGTATTAGTAGCGAATGCAGGGACTGTCCAATTAAATTCACCCGTTGAAGCTGCCACAGAGGCAACTATCGTTTGTGGTGTAACACCATCGGGCAGATAATCAATTTTTACATTTGCAATTTGTGAAGACGACCATTGAATTTTGTGAATGCTTCCTGAAAAAAGATTCTCACCACCATTCGGTGATAATAACTGTAGACTTGAAATATTAAATGTATTATCACTCATATCTTGGATTGAAGAGTCTACTGTTGATGAAACTCTTACTCTTGCAAAATTTGTTGGTGTATTTGGAACTGTATATATATATTCTCCGGCTGAGGCAAGTTTACTTGAGTCAAGTTGAATCCAGCTTGTTCCATCATTTGTTGAATATTCAATTTTGACATTAGTAACCGTATTAATACTGCTCCATCTAATAGTATCTATTTTACCTGCTTGAAGTTTTCCACCACCGTTAGGTGAAATAATTCTTAAAGATCTGATTGTAAAAGAAGCATCACTAGTATCAGCAATAAAATCTCTTGCTACATCACTAATTCTTATTTTAACATTTGCTCCCGGAAGATTATTAACAGTCCAACTATAACTCCCTGCTATTGCCGGAGTCGAAGCAGTTATTACATGCGGAAATGTTTGACCATTATCCACACTTAATTCAATTCTGACATTCGCAATTGTTGGATGCGTTTGCCATTGAATTAATTGATTACTGTTAACCGAATATATTTCTCCCCCATTTGGAGCATTTAACTTTAATGAACTTATAGTAAATCTTGCATCACTTCTATCAATAATATTAGTTGAAGCAATATCAGTAATTCTAACTAATCCGTTAATTGTAAAGTTATCCGGGATAATCCAATCATAACTTCCGGTATTCGCTGGAGTTGAAGCAATAATTGTTGACCATTCAGCACCACTATTTGTTGAATACTCAAGTTTAACATTATTAATGTTATTACTTCTATCCCACGTAATTGAATGAGTTGCACCAACTTGTAAAAACTCACCACCGTTAGGAGATAATAGTGTTAATCTCTTAATACTAAAGGCGGTAGTACTTACATTACTGATACCCGGGAAATCTGCATCAGAAACTCTAAACTTTGCAGTAACACTTGGATTATTAGACGTATTCCAGGTAAATGATTGAGCAGCAGCCGATGTTGATGGAGTAATTGTTATAGGCCAGGTTCCACCATTATCTGTTGACAGCTCAATTCGTACATTTTGTATTACCGTTGTTGGATCCCATTGGATAGAATAGGAAGAATCTACCTGTAAAACTGAAGGGACAATATCCTGAATAGAAATTTTATCTACTCTCAACTCACCATTATGAGTAGATGTAAAATCAGGATTTCCTTTTTCAACTATTCTGATTTTGCCTTGATCTGTAATAATATTTGAAGGAATAGTAATATTCTTTGTTCCTAAAGCCGCATTAATATTTGTATCTAAATCAGTCCAACTCCCTCCACTATTCGCAGAAAATTGAATATTGATCGCAGTTATTCCGGAACTGTTCCAGGTAACCGCTTGTGTTGATCCGCTTATAATTCCGATTCTACTTGCCGGAGACGTGAGTGTTAAAGTTACAATAGTAAAATTATGATCGCTTTCATCTATCAAAATAGGACTGAATGAATCTCTTATTCTTACTCTTGCTGTTCCATTTGCCGCTGATGTTGGTACAGTCCATGAATATGAGTTTTGAGCCGCATTAGTAGCTGCAGTGATAAGATTCCAGCTTGTTCCATTATCCAATGTATATTCTAACCTAACAAGTGAAACTGAACTTGAATTCGTCCAGGTAATATTAACCTGCTGGCTTCCCAATAGTCTAATTCCGGTTGCATTTGGATAGGTAAGTGATACAATTCCAACCCTAAAAACATTTTGACTTACTGCAATAATTGAATTATTATTTTGCGCAATCAGTCTAATGCGTCCCTGGGGCAATGATAAATCGGAAGGTGTAGTCCATACATAACTTAGGTCTGTGGCAGGAACAATACCTCCGGGAATGGGATCCCAGGTGCTTCCATTATCGCCTGAATATTCTAAAGCTACATTAGTAATGTTTGAACTTGCTACCCAATTAATTGTAACATTAGAACCGGCTAGATAAACTTGATTTGCAAAGTTAGTTGTAATTTCCAAACGGGAAATTGAAAAAGATTGACTTATTCTACTAATGGCGGTTCCGGTTGCTGCATCACTAACACGAATTCTGGCAAAATCACTTGATATATTTGAAGGGATATTCCAATTGTATGTGTTGGTCCCGATATGTGAAGAAGGAGTTGATGCGATTATAGAATTCCATGTTGCACCATTGTCTAAAGAATAATCTATTCTTGCAGTTGTTATTCCTTCAGTTGAAGTCCAATCTATTTGAAGTGAACTACCTGCCTGATAATTTCCACCAATTGGTGATGTTATCAATACATTTCCAATTGTAAATGGAGCGTCACTTATATCCAAAACTGTTGCATCTGTTAAGCTAATTAGTCGTACTCTTGCGGTTGAAGTTGGATTATTAGGAACAGTAAAACTAAAAGATAATTGATTTGCAGGTATGCTATCCTTCAACACTATTGGCCACGTAAGTCCGTTATCAGTAGACAAATCTATTCTAATATTTGATGAGAGATTTGTTGCCCAGGTTATTTGTCGAACTGAATCAATCTGTAATCCCTCCCCACCGTTTGGAGAAGAAACCGATAATGCAGAAATAGTAAATACATTATCGCTAACACTTAAGACTGATGCAGAAGAAGCATCAGATACTCTAACCAAAGCTTGTGCAGTTGGTGCAGAAGCCACAGTCCAGGAATAGGAACCGCTTGATGCATTTGTAGAATCAGTAATAGTAAACCAATTGGTGCCATTATTAGTACTGTATTCGAGTTTAACTTTATTGATGTTATTACTTTGCCATGTAATTGTACGATTACTACCACCAAACCAATTCTCTCCACCAACCGGAGAAGTAAGTTGCACTGATACAATTGAAAATTGGGCACTTGTCCCTACGAGTGAAGGATCTGTAATATCAGTCAAACGGATTAATGCTTGAGATGTTGTTGTAGTATTTGGCACAAACCAATTATAAGTTCCTGTAGAGGCAGGAGTACTTCCACTTATTAACTGCCAGGTTAACCCGTTATTAGTTGAATATTCAATCTTAACGGTATCAATGGTGTTACTTGCAATCCAATTAATAGAACGAAAAGTACCAATCTGAAATCTTTGGCTTAATGTCG
>Ga0351881_1014_pt1 | contig 70010 bp, 55 predicted proteins | sample BONcelFGM3001E15_FD_206769 | JGI IMG/M metagenome (GOLD analysis project Ga0351881, IMG submission 206769) | Enriched cells from coal bed in the Powder River Basin, Montana, United States - BONCAT cells FGM rep3 HSBNCT.FGM.300.1.E15 ...
CTCCTGGATGTTATCACCATCAATGTCAGCCTGTTTTTCCGGAACACACTGACTTTCGAACTGATCGCGGATCGGATTTTGCCGGAGATCATTCGTGAAAAGACCGGGACGCTGGATCATTCCCTCCGGGTCTGGTCTGCCGGCTGCGCCAAGGGAGAGGAGCCCTATTCCCTGGCGATCCTCATTCATGAATTGCTGGAGAAGGAAGAGGTCGCAATGAACCTGCACCTCTTTGCCACCGATATCGACGGCAGGGCGCTTGCAGACGCCGGGAAGGCCATCTATCCGCTCGGCAGCGTCGAGAACATCAAACACCGGCTCCTGACGAAATATTTCACGGCTGAAGGAAGCTCCTTCCGGTTAATTCCTGCAATCAAAAAGCTGGTTACTTTTTCGTTTTACGACATGCTGGACAAAAGACACGGCGTTCCGCCGGAGAGCGTCTTCGGCAATTTTGATCTGGTGCTCTGCCGCAACCTTTTGATCTATTTCAATATCGAATATCAGGAGACCATTTTGGAAAAGCTTTACCACTCGCTCGCCAAAAACGGCATCCTCATCCTCGGTGAAGCGGAGGCGCCGACCACAATGTATCGGCATCACTTCAGCCGGGTTTTCGATTTCAGCCCGATCTACCGGAAAAGATAAAAATGAGGAAGGTAAAACGATGAAACTGAAAGATCTGAAGATCGGCGCGCAACTGAGAATAGGGCTGGGCATCATTATGGCGTTTGTCATCTTCCTCGGCGCCCTGGCCTGGCTCCAGACGGACCAGCTCTGGCTCCAGACCAAGGGTCTTTACGACCATCCGCTCCAGGTCCGCCGGGCCCTCGACAAACTCACGATCGATATCCTCTCCATGCACCGGGACATGAAGGATCTGATCCTCGCCGAGAATGAGCAGGAGAGACAGACCCTCATTCAGGATCTCGACGTCAGCGAAGCCGACGCCTTGCAGCAGTTCGACATCCTGTATGACCGCTATCTCGGCCCCCGGAAGGACATCGACGAGGCCCGCAATCACTTCGTGCAGTGGAAATCCATCCGCGCGGATACCTTTCGTCTTCTGCGGGCAGGAAAAATCGCCGAAGCGGCGGCCCGTACCAAATCCAGCGGCATCGGCGGCGGTCATGTGGAAAAAATATTCAAAGAAGTCCAGAATATCAGTGACTTCGCCAAGAACAAAGGCGACCAGTTCTACCTTGACGCCACGGCAACCAACGACACCCTCAACCGCCGGTTGGGCGTCATCGTCGCCGTCATTCTGCTGCTGTCCCTGATTGTCGCCTGGCTTCTGCTGAAAGGGATCAAAACGCCGCTCGCGGAGCTGACCAGTGCCGCGGACCGGTTTAGCCGGGGCGAACTGGACGCCCGCAGCCGCTATGCATCCGCCAATGAATTCGGGACGCTTGCCGCCGCGTTCAACGCCCTTGCCGAAACGGTCCGGACGGAATGGTGGAGCAGGGAATCCGCCGCCCGGATTGCCGCGGTCATGCTCCAGGAAGAAGACCTGCACGCCTTCTGCCGGGAGTTGCTGAAGTCGCTGCTGGAACATACGGGGTCGCAGATCGGAGCCGTCTATCTGCTGAACGGGCAGAAAACCGAGTTTGACCATTTTGAATCCATCGGCCTTGCCCCCGCCGGCCGCGCCTCCTTTTCTGCCGCCGGGCTCGAAGGCGAGTTCGGCGCGGCGCTGGCCACGGGTAAAATCCAGCGCCTCACCGACATCCCGGCGGAGTCGCGTTTTACCTTCGCCACGGTGGGCGGGGATTTCCAGCCGCGCGAGATCATCACCATTCCCATTCCCGGTAACGGGGGGATTGCGGCGGTGATTTCGCTGGCCGGTGTGCGGAGCTATCCCGCGCCGGCGGTTCAGTTGGTGAACGACGTCTGGAGTGTGATGACCGCCCGCCTGAACGGCGTGCTGGCGTCCGGGAAAATCCGCGCCTTTGCCGAGCGGCTCGAACAACAGAACATGGAACTCCAGTCCCAGCAGGAAGAACTGGAAGCGCAAGCGGGGGAACTCACTAAACAGACTGAGGAATTGCAGGAACAAAATGCGGAGCTGGAGCAACAGCGACTGGCGGTGGAAGAGGCCAACCGCCTGAAGAGTCAGTTCCTCTCGAACATGAGCCACGAGCTGCGAACGCCATTGAACTCCGTCATGGCCCTCTCCCGCGTCCTGATGATGCAGGCCAAGGCCAAACTGAGCGCCGAAGAGGTCAACTATCTGGAGATCATCGAACGCAACGGGAAAAATCTGCTCACGCTGATCAACGACATTCTGGATCTTGCCAAGATCGAGGCCGGGAGGATGGACGTCAATCCGAACCCCTTTTCGCTCCGCATGACCCTGGAAGACATTCTTGAAAGCATCGCTCCCCTGGCCGCCGAAAATCAGATCGAACTCCGTCAGGAGATCCCCGATAATCTTCCTCCACTCGAAAGCGATGAGCTCCGGGTCACCCAGATCCTGCAGAACCTGATCGGCAATGCCGTTAAATTTACCGCGGCGGGAAGCGTAACCGTTTCGGTGGCAAGCGATCAGGGAAAGGTATCCGTCCGGATTGCCGATACCGGCATCGGGATTGCGGAAAACGACCTTCCGTACATCTTTGACGAATTCCGGCAGGTGGACGGGACGTCGGCGAGAAGACACGAAGGCACGGGACTGGGACTGGCCATCGCCCGCAAGGCGGCGCGGATGCTGGGTGGGGATATCGCAGTGCAGAGCGCCCCAGGGAAAGGATCCACGTTCACCGTGACCCTGCCTCTGATATGGCAGGGGAAGGCACCCGTCTATGAACCTATCGTCCTCCGGCAGCCGCAGGCGGTGAAATCAAAACGCAAGACCATTCTCGTCGTGGACGATGAACCGGAGATGGCGGCGATGATTTCCCGCTACCTGCTTCAGGAAGGGTACAACACGCTCACGGCTACCTCCGGGGCGGAGGCGCTGGAACTTGCCGCGCGGGAACTGCCTTTTGCGATTACCCTCGATATCATCATGCCCGACATGGACGGCTGGGAAGTGCTGCAAGGCCTGAAGAAGAACATCGAAACGAAAGAAATTCCCGTCATTATTGTGTCCATCTCGGAAGACCGGGGAACCGGATTTGCCCTGGGCGCCGTCGGCTATGTTACGAAGCCTGTCTCCAGGAAACTGCTCGTCTCCGAGATCGGGAAGATCGGCAAACCGGGAACCCGTTCGATCATGATTGTGGATGACAATGACCTGGACCGACAGCAAATCAGGCGGATCATTGAAGAGGAAGGACTGAAACCCATCGTGGCCGAGGATGGCGCTGCCTGTCTTGAATTGATCCAAAAACAGGTTCCCGACGTCCTGGTCCTGGATTTGATGATGCCGGAGCCGGACGGCTTTGCCGTGCTGGAGAGGATTCGCGGCAATCCCGAAACCCGCGACCTGCCGGTCATCGTCGTCACAGCCAAAGACCTGACGGAAGAGGACCGGAAGAAATTGAGCGGCAATGTCTTCTCCGTTCTGGAAAAAAGCGCCGCCACCTCGGCGACGCTGCTCGTGGAAATCAAAAGAATTCTCCAGGGTCTTGAGAACCTTCCAAAACACCCCGGTCTTAAAAAACCGGCAGCCCCGCCCCGGATTCTGATTGTCGATGATAACGAGGCGGTGATCATCCAGGTTAAATCCGTTTTAAAAGCTGTCGGTTATATTGCCGATGTGGCCCGGGGCGGACAGGAGGCATTCGACTACGTTTCCCATACTATTCCGGACGGCATTGTTCTGGATCTGATGATGCCGGAGATCGACGGTTTTGCGGTGCTGGAAAAGATCCGGGGCACGAAGGCGACCGTAAAAATACCGGTTTTGATCCTCACGGCCAAGGATCTGACGCCGGAGGATTTCAAGAAACTGAGCGCCAACCATATCCAACAGCTTGTCCAGAAGGGGGATGTGGACCGCGAAAGCCTGCTGTCTAAAGTCAGGGCCATGCTCGGAATATCAGAATTTCCGGCACGACTTGATGAGAGCGCCGGCGGGAAAAGCGGATCGTTTCCGGTCGCTTTGGAACGGCGGCGGGAAGTCAAGCCCCACCCCATTGAACGACGGAGAAAACCGGATGCTTCGAAGGATGCTGTTGCGCCGGGAACATTGAGAACCCCTGCGATCCTGATTGTGGAAGACAATGCCGACAACATGACCACCATTAAGGCGTTGTTGCAGAACCGCTACCGGATCCTGGAAGCGACGGACGGCGAAGAGGGCCTGCGGATGGGCACGGAAGCCAGGCCGGACCTGATCCTTCTCGATATGGCCCTGCCGAAGATGGACGGCTTCACGGTGGTGCGGCATCTCAAGGAGGACAAGGCGCTGAGCCATATCCCCGTGATAGCCCTGACCGCCCAGGTGATGAAAGGGGACCGGGAAAAGATTCTGGAAGCGGGATGCGACGATTATATCGCCAAGCCGGTCGAGCCGGAAAGCTTCCTGAAAAAGATCGGTGAATGGCTGAAAGGATAACGGGGGATATGATGCACAAAATACTGGCGATTGACGACAAAATGGACAATCTGATCACGCTCTCCGCCCTGCTGAAAAATCTGATGCCCGGCTGCGTCGTGATCACCGCCCAATCCGGGAGGGAGGGGATCGCGAAGGCGAAGGCCGAACTGCCGGATGCCATTTTGCTGGATGTAAAGATGCCGGAGATGGACGGCTTTGAAACCTGCCGAAGGCTGATGGACGATGAAAGCATCAAGCACATCCCGGTGATTATGATTACGGCCATAAAAACAGACGCTGAGAGCCGGATCGAAGGCCTGGATTGCGGCGCCAATGCCTTTCTGTCCAAGCCGATTGATCAGTATGAACTGGTTTCGCAGGTCAAGGTCGCCCTCCGGATCAAAAATGCGGAGGATGCCCTGCGCATGGAGAGGGATTCCCTGGAGCAAGCAGTGGAAGAGCGCACCGCGGCGCTACTGGCATCGACGGAGAGGCTGAGGCGGTCTCTGGGGGCGACGGTTCAGGCCATGGCCTCGGTGGTTGAAATGAGGGATCCCTATACCGCCGGCCATCAACGCCGGGTGGCCGACCTGGCCCGGGCGATTGCCACGGAAATGGGCCTGTCGGCAGACCGGACGGACTGCATCCGTATCGCCTCCACGATTCACGACATCGGGAAGATATCCGTACCAGCCGAGATATTGAGCCTGCCCCGTAAACTGACCGATATCGAATTCGATCTCATCAAGAACCATTCCCAATCCGGTTATGAAATTCTGAAGGACATTGAGTTCCCCGGGCCGGTGGCCGATGTCATCCTCCAGCACCATGAACGGATGGACGGCTCCGGATACCCCAACGGCCTGAAGGGGGAGGAGATTCTGCTGGAAGCGCGGATCCTGTGTCTTGCCGATGTGGTGGAAGCGATGGCCTCCCATCGCCCTTATCGCCCGGCGCTGGGAATCCATGCCGCCCTTGACGAGATCGAAAAGAACAAAGGCATCGCCTATGACCGGACCGTCGCAAACGTCTGCCTGGAACTGTTTCAGGGGAATGGATATAGGATTGTTGATTGATGATATTATTCGTGAGAGGTGAACGGAAAAATGTGGAGAAAGGTAGACACGTTCCCGATTTCGACTATCCACTAACGGAGGTTTCATGCAGAAAATACTGGCCATTGACGACAAGAAAGACAATCTGGTCACGCTGACCGCCCTGCTGAAGAATCTGATGCCCGGCTGCGCCTTGATCACCGCCCAATCCGGGATTGAGGGAATAGCGAAAGCAAAAGCCGAGCAGCCCGATGCCATTCTGCTCGATGTCAAGATGCCGGAGATGGACGGCTTTGAAGCCTGCCGCATCCTGATGGCCGATGAAAGTACCAGACACATCCCGGTGATCATGATCACGGCCATCAAAACCGACCCCCAGAGCCGGATTAAGGGGCTGGAGATCGGCGCGAACACCTTCCTGGCCAAACCGATCGACGAGGTTGAACTGGTATCCCAGCTCAAGGTTGCCCTCCGGATCAAAAAGGCGGAGGATGCCTTGAGCAAGGAGCGGGATTCGCTGGAGCGCCTGGTGGAAGAGCGCACCGCGTCGCTGCGCGAAAGCGAGGAGCGCTTCCGCGTTGCGCAGGAAGTTTCGCCAGATGGATTTACCATCCTTAGTCCTGTGCGCGACGCAAATGGACGGGTTATTGATTTCACTTGGGTATATGAGAACGCCACAGTCGCAAGCTGGAACGGCACCGATCCCGAGGCTGTGGTGGGTAAACGCTTATTGGAACTGTTCCCCGGCCATGCCGGAACGCAATTCATGAAAGCCTATCAGTTGGTGGCGGAGACTGGCGAACAAATCGTGCTTGAGGATGAGTACCGCGGTGAAACCATCGCGAACTCAAACTGTTTCCGGATCATTGTAGTTCCAACAGGGCACGATATTGCTATCCTGGCTCAGAACATTACCGCCCGCAAACGAACAGAAGTAGAGCGGCAGAAGTTTGCCATGCTGGCTGACAGCAGCAGTGAATTCATCGGCATGTGCGACCTTGACTTGAAACCGATCTATGTGAACCCCGCAGGGATGCGCATGGTTGGGCTTCCCGACATGGAAGCCGCCTGCCGCGTCATGGTGCCGGATTATTTCTTCCCCGAGGACCAGCAGTTCATCAGGGAGGATTTCTTCCCGCGCGTGCTCCGGGAAGGCCACGGCGAGGTGGAGATCCGCCTGCGCCACTTTCAGACCGGTGAACCGATTTGGGTGTCCTACTACCTCTACCACGTGCGCGATGCCAACGGTAAGCTCGTGGGCTGGGCCACGGTCAGCCGCGACATCACCGAGCGCAAGCAGGCGAAGGAGGAAGTCCGCAAGCTCAATGCCGAACTGGAACAGCGCGTAGCTGACCGGACCGCCGAACTTGCAGCCAAGGCTGCTGAACTGGAGCGGGTGAACAGGGTGTTTGTGGGGCGGGAGTTGCGGATGCGGGAGCTGAAGGAGCAGATAGCCGAACTGGAGAAGAAATGATTGCAGAGATTAAAAAAGAGATCATGGGGATTGGGAAACAAAACTGCAGAGATTTCTTGATCGTTGTAATCGTGCTGGTAATAGTCCTCTGTTTTTATGGCAGTTCCCTGTATGTCGCGGAACCGGTGGATGCTGCGGTCGCATCCCCCCTCAATCAAAAAACATCGGACCAGGTGATCAGGGACCAGGGCGCACCCTTTCCCCGAACTTCGACGCCCAATGCGAAGAGCCTTTCGCTGAGCGAGGAAGAGCGGACTTGGTTGCGCGATCACCCGGTCATCCGGGTAGTCCAGGACCCTGGCTGGCCGCCGGTCGAATTCGCCGACGAGCGGGGAAACCCCTCGGGCATGGCATACGATTATTTGAATCTCGTCGAGCAACGCCTGGGGCTGAGGTTTGAGCGGGTGCGCAACCTGACCTGGCAGGAGGCGTACGCCCGGCTCAAGCGGTGGGAGATCGACATGACGACCTCCGTGGCCGCGACGCCCGAACGCGAAAAATTCTGGGCCTTCACCAAGCCTTACATGGAAATCCCGATCGTCATCTTCACGCAGGCGGATATCACCTATATTTCCGGAATGCGCGAGCTTTCCGGGAAGAAGGTGGCGATAGTGGACGGCTACGCGGTCAACGACTGGATACCGAGAGACTTCCCCGATATTCAACTGGTGAAGGTCAAGACGGCAAAGGAAGGGATCGATCTGTTGGGGAAAGGAGATGTCCTTGCCTACATCGACAATATGCTGGTGGTCAGCTATTACCTGGCAAAGCTGAAAGTCGCGAATGTCAAGGTTGCCGGGAAAACCCCTTACGTCAACACCCAATCCATGGCGGTTCGCAAGGACTGGCCGATCCTGGCCGCGATTCTCCAGAAGGCCTTGGATTCGATTTCCGAAACGGAACACGCCGAGATTTACCGGAAATGGGTGCCCATCCGCTATGAGCATGGATTCAACTACGGCCTGCTCTGGCAGGCCCTGGCCCTGTTTGCCGCCATTCTTCTTGCATTGCTTGCCTGGAACCGGAAGCTCTCCGGAGAAATCAGACGGCGTAAAGGGGCGGAAGCGGCATTGATCGAAAGCGAGGAGCGGTTCCGGCAAATCTTCCACGCCGCGGCCTTCCCCCTGTGCTTCGTCAACAGGCAAGGCGTCCTGGTGGATTTCAACGCTCGTTTCGTTCAAACCTTTGGTTATACCCATGAGGATGTGCCGACGCTGAACGAATGGTGGACGCTTGCTTATCCCGATCCCGACTATCGGCACTGGGTCATGGAAACCTGGGAAGCGGCGGTACAACGCGCGGCTGAGGAAAAAAGGGACGCCGAACCCGTTGAGTACCGGGTGACCTGCAAGAGTGGCGAGGTGCGCACGGTCGTGATCTCCGGCAGCTTCCTTGACGACAATTTCCTTGCCACTTTCTTCGACGTCACGGACCGCAAGCGGGCCGAAGAAGTGCTTCAGGAAGAATCGACGCTCCGGCGTCAGCTGTTTGAGCAATCGCCGGACGGCATCCTGATTATTGACCCGCAGACCGCACGGTTCCTCGATTTCAATACGGCGGCGCACCGGCAACTGGGATATTCCCGCGAAGAGTTTGCGAAGCTTGGTATCGTTGATGTGGAAGCCGTTGAAACGGAGAAGGACACAAAGATGCGCATCGAGGGTGTGCTCCGGGACGGCAAGGCCGATTTCGAGACCCTTCACCGCACCCGGCAGGGAGAAGTCAGAAATGTCCATGTTACGGCGCAGATCGTCGATGTTCAGGGTCATCTGGTCTATCACTGCATCTGGCGCGACATTACCGAGCGCATGCGGGCGGAGAAGGAAATAGTGCGACTTAACGCCGAACTGGAGCAGCGTATTTCCGAGCGGACTGCCGAACTGAAGAAAGCCGTCGCCCGTCTCGAAGAGCTGAACCGGGTATTCGTCGGCCGGGAGCTGAAGATGCTTGAATTGAAAGAGCAGATTGTGGAACTGGAGCGCCGGCGGTCATGATCGGGCCGAAGGAGGGTATCATGAGGAAAAACGCAGAAGCCCCTTGTCGACCCTGTATGAAGGAAAACAGTATGTCCGCAAAACCATCCGCCGGCAGCGGCGCAAACCGAAGATACGCCATCCCCATCTACCTTGCCCTGATCGCCGCCGGTCTGGCCGGCAATGTTCTCAAGTTTTCCCTCCTCAACGCTGACTTCATCTTCGGCAGCATCTTTGCCATGCTGGCGCTGCAGCTCTTCGGGCTCGGCCGGGGCATTGTGGCGGCCGCCATCATCGCCGGCTACACCTATCTGGCCTGGAACCATCCCTGGGCCGTCGTCACCATGACCGCCGAGGCAGCGGTTGTCGGTTGGCTCATCAGCCGCCGCAAGCTGAATCTGGTCACGGCCGATATCCTCTATTGGCTCATCATCGGCATACCGCTGGGGTATCTTTGCTTCCATCTCATCTCAGATTTCCCCGTAAGCAACACCCTGTTCCTGATGACCAAGCAGGCGGTGAACGGCATCGCCAATGCCCTGGTCGCACGGTTGATCTTCAGCGGCTATGCTTTTCGTTTCAGATCTTCACGAATCTCGTTCCGGGAGATTGTCGCCAATCTGCTGACGTTTTTCGTGTTGTGTCCGGCCTTGATCATGCTGGCCGTCAGCGGCAGGGCGGATCTGGCTGAAACCGACCGCCAGATCCGCTCCTCGCTGATCCAGGACAGCCGGCGCGTGACAGACAACCTTGAAGACTGGCATGAGAACCGAAAAATACCGATCATTCACCTGGCCGAAATGGCGGCAACGCATTCCCCGGCGCAGATGCAGCCGCGCCTGGAACAGATACGGAGTGCGGACGTCAATTTCCTGCGGATCGCGCTCCTGGACAGGAAAGCCGATATCACCGCCATCTCTCCGCTGCTCGACGAGTTTGGGAAAAGCAGCATCGGCAAGAATTTTGCCGACCGCCCGTTCATCCCGACACTGAAACGGACGCTCAAACCTATGCTCTCGGAGGTCGTCGTGGCGAGGGTTGGGGCTCCGAAGCCAATGGTAACCATTCTTGCACCGGTCGTCAGGGATGGCAAATACGACGGTTACGTCACCGGCATCCTGAACTTCGATCGGATAGAGACCATCATGAAAATCAACTTCACCGGTCGCGAGATCGAGTACACGCTGATGGATAAAAACGGCAAGGTCATTATCACCAGCCGAAAGGATCAAAAGGCGATGACGCCCTTTTCCCGAGGTCAGGGGACGCTGGGCCGTACGGAGGAAGGGGGGATTGCGCGGTGGATCCCGGCGCTGCCATCCAATGTCTCAACAATCGACCTCTGGGGAAAATCGTTCTATGTCGCCGAATCCACGATCGGGAGCCTGGCGGAATGGAATCTGATCCTGGAACAGCCCGTGGCGCCGTTCCAGAAAAGACTTTACGACAGCTATACCGGGAAAATGAGCCTGCTGTTCCTGGTTCTTCTCGCGTCGCTGGCGCTGGCCGAATTCTTGAGCCGCGGCATGGTTAGCACAATCCGGAAGCTCGCTGAGATTACCCATGATCTGCCTGCCAAGCTGGTTTCAGAAGATCGGATCGCCTGGCCTGAGAGCGCCATGCTCGAAACGCATCACCTGATCAGCAATAGCAGAGAGATGGCCGATTCACTGACGGCAAATTTCGTCGAGAACCGGCAGATGAACGAATCGCTGGAACAGCGTGTCGAGGAACGGACGCATCAACTGCAAACGAACGAGGAGCGCTTGTCCAACGCTATGGAAATGGCGCATCTCAGCCATTGGGAGTATGACGTTGCTAATGACCTCTTCACGTTCAACGACCAATTCTACAAAATCTTTCACACCACGGCCAAGCAGGTCGGCGGGTATACCATGTCGTCGTCTGAATATGCCCGGCGCTTTGTCCACCCTGACGACATCCCCGTTGTCGGAGAAGAAACTCGGAAGGCCGTTGAATCGACCGATCCCCACTATAGCCGACGACTGGAACACCGGATGCTCTACGCCGATGGGACGATCGGCCATATCGCCGTCCTGTTTTTCATCGTCAAGGATGCCAACGGACGGACGGTCAGGACCTATGGGGTGAATCAGGACATCACCGCGCGCAAGCGGGCCGAGGAGGAAGTCCGTAAAATCAATGCCGAGCTGGAGCAGCGCATCGCTGACCGGACCCGGGATCTGGGCGACAGCCAATTGGCGCTGCTGAATGTGGTCGATGACCTGAACCGGCATTCGAAAAACCTGGATGGCGCCAACGAGAAATTGGCTGCCGCCAACAAGGAACTGGAAGCCTTCTCCTACTCCGTCTCCCACGATCTGCGCGCGCCGCTTCGGCACCTCGGCGGATTCGTGGAATTGCTCAAGGAGAAGTTGCCCCCCTCCACGGATGAGGAAACCGGTCATTATCTCAAGGTCATATCGGATTCGGCCGCGCAGATGAGCCGGTTGGTGGATGACCTCCTCTCTTTCTCCCGGATGGGACGCGCCGAGATGTCGAAGGCAAGGGTCCGTTTCGATAAACTGGTAGACGAGGCGATCGACACCTTGCAGCCGGCGACACGGGGAAGGGAGATTGCCTGGAAGATCGCCCCCCTGCCCGAGGTCACCGGAGACGCCTCAATGCTCCGGCTGGTCATGGTCAACCTGATCGCCAACGCCGTTAAATTCACCGGATCGAGGCCCAAAGCGGAGATCGAGATCCGATGCGACCAGAGCAACGAGGATGAATATATCTTCTCCGTCGGGGATAACGGCGCCGGATTTGACATGAAATATACGGACAAACTGTTCCATCTGTTCCAGCGCCTCCATCGGGCGGATGAGTTCGAAGGCACAGGAGCGGGTCTGGCCAATGTCCGGCGCATTGTCCAACGCCACGGGGGAAGGACCTGGGCGGAGGGCGCCGTCGGCAACGGCGCCGTTTTCTACTTCTCACTGCCGAGGGGAACGCCGGTCGAGAGATGAATGACGTCAATCCGGGGACAGATTTGAAATTTGCCCTCGATCAAGCAAAGGAGGAACACATGATCGAGCTGAAAATGATTTTACTGGTCGAAGACAGCCCCAACGATTCGGAGCTGGCCTTGAAAGCACTGGAGAAGCATAATCTGGCCAATGAGGTTGCGGTGGTCAGGGACGGTGAAGAGGCGCTGGACTATCTTTACCGCCGGGGAGCGTACGCCGAACGTCAGGAGGGGAATCCGGCGGTGATTCTGCTGGATCTGAAGCTGCCGAAAGTGAGCGGATTAGAAGTCCTCCGGCAGATGAAGTCCGATGATCATTTAAGAATGATTCCGGTGGTGGTCCTTACCTCATCTCAAGAGGAATCGGACAGGACGGAGAGCTACAAGATCGGCGTGAACGCCTATGTGGTTAAGCCCATTGATTTCCATCTGTTCGTTGATGCGGTGAAGGTACTTGGCTTTTTCTGGGCGGTGCTCAATGAGCCGCCAGCGGGTTGCGTGAAGAAGAGACTGTGAACAGAACCAGACGAAGGGAGGATTGACGATGAAACCGGTGTTGCGCATCCTGAATCTGGAAGATGAACCGAACGATACCGACCTCATTAAGGCAAAACTTAAAAAGGACGGGGTTGCCTATGAGATGACCCGCGTGGAAACGGAAAATGATTTTGTCGCGGCGATCCGGCAAGGCGGGGTTGACCTGATTTTGTCCGACTTCAAGCTTCCCGCATTTGACGGGTTGTCGGCCCTGTCCATTGCCAAAGAAAAATGTCCCGATATCCCTTTCATTTTTGTCTCGGGTTCCATCGGGGAAGAGATGGCGATTGAGACGCTCAAGAACGGCGCCACCGACTATGTGCTGAAAGAAAATCTGTCCCGGCTTCCTTCATCGGTCAGGAGGGCCATGAATGAATCGGAAGTGAGGACCGAGCGCAAGCGGGCGGAGGGAGCGCTTGCGGCGTCCGCGGAGCGGCTGAAGAAAGCCCTGGGGGCGACGGTTCTGGCCATAGCCTCGGTGGTTGAAACAAGGGACCCCTATACCGCAGGCCATCAGAGGCGGGTTGCCCATCTGGCCGGCGATATTGCCACGGAAATGGCGATCCCTTCCGAGAAGATTGAAGGCATCCGCGTGGCGGGCTCCATCCACGACCTCGGAAAAATCTCCGTCCCCGCCGAGATCCTGAGCACGCCCCGCAAACTGACCGTCACCGAGTTCATGCTCATCAAGATTCACCCCCAGACCGGATACGATATCCTGAAGAACATCGAATTCCCGTGGCCGATCGCGCAAATCGTTCTCCAGCACCATGAACGGATGGACGGATCGGGCTATCCCAACAGCCTGAAAGGGGAGGAGATTCTTCTGGAGGCGCGGATCCTGTGTCTTGCCGATGTCGTGGAAGCGATGGCCTCGCATCGACCTTATCGACCGGCCATAGGTATTGAGGCGGCACTCGACGAGATTGAGAACAACAAAGGAACGCTTTATGACGCAGATGTCGCGGATGCCTGCCTGCGATTATTTCGGGAGAAAGGTTTTAAACTTGAAGGGGCTTGATTTTAAGTGTCTATTATCACTCAAATACTTTAAATTGTGTCGCAGATGAAAAAAAATAATCAACTGGTCATCATCAGTGTGCTGTTGATTGTCGGTTTTATACTCACCAGCCTCATCAGTTACTTTGTTTCCCGTGCTGCGCTGCGCTCACAGATCACCTTGAACCAGCTTCCGTTGACCAGCGACAACATCTACTCGGAAATCCAGCGCGATCTGCTCAGCCCCATTTTCATTTCCTCGCTCATGGCCACGAACACTTTTTTGCGGGACTGGGTGATCCAGGGAGAAAAAGAGGCAAGTCAAATCACGCGCTACCTCAAAGAAATCAAACAGAAATATAACACCTTCACGAGTTTCTTCGTTTCTGAACGAACGAAAATCTACTACCATGCCGATGGCATTTTAAAAAAAGTCTCACCCAATGAAGCGCGCGACGCCTGGTATTTTCGGGTGCGGGAGATGGCGCCCGATTATGAAATAAACGTCGATCCGGACATGGCGAACAAAGATACGATGACCATTTTCATCAATTACCGCGTTTACGATTATCATAATAAATTCATGGGTGTTACCGGCGTGGGGCTCACGGTCAGTACCGTCAAGCGGCTCATCGAGACGTACCAGGAGCGTTATGGCCGCACGATCTACTTTATTGACAAGCAGGGGAACGTACAGCTCCACGGCACGAATTTTTCCCGAAAGGCCGCCAATATATTGCAAATGGACGGCCTCTCTACCCTTGCCGCGGATATTCTGTCCAACAAAAAAGATACGTACCTGTTTAAGAGTGCTGGGAAAACAACACATTTAAATACGCGCTATATTCCCGAGTTCGGATGGTACTTGCTGGTTGAACAGACTGAGGAAAAGGCCGTTCAACGAATTTCCCAGGCGCTGATCATAAACTTGCTGATCTGCGCCATCATCACCGTCGTGGTGGTGCTGTTGACCAAAATCACCATAACGGCATATCAGAAAAAATTGGAAAAAATGGCCACCGAGGATAAGCTGACCGGCGCCTATAATCGACACACCTTTGATATCATTTATGATCAAGCGCTCAAAGAGGCGCGCCGCAAACAGATGACCTTTTCCATAATCATGTTTGATATCGACAACTTTAAGCGCGTCAATGACAAGTTTGGACATTTTGCCGGCGATGCAGTCCTGAAAAATATCGTTGCCCTGACGCTTGCCGGCATCAGAGAGTCCGACATGCTCTGCCGGTGGGGAGGCGAAGAATTTCTGATTCTATTGAAGGAATGCGATTTGACCAATGCCCTGGGGATGGCGGAAAAGGTTCGTCAGTCCATTAAAGATGCGCCGACCCTCTACAAAGGCGAGCAAATAACGGTCACCGTGAGCATCGGTGTCGCTGAATATCATCCGACCGATGACGAAGACAGCCTGCTGAGCAGGGTCGACAACGCCCTGTTTAGTGCCAAAGCGAACGGAAAAGATCGAGTGGAAGTAGAGACTGTAGCGGTGCTATGATCTAAAACCCTGAAAAAAATAAATAATCAGCACCGCAAAAAATGAGAATCAGGCTTTTTCATGCACCGGAGTATCGTTATCGTCAAAAACACCAGCGAAAACAAAGAGAATGAAGGGCAGATCCGGGCGCTCAGGTCCTGACGCTGTTCAAAAGGGCCCTCTTGATCTTTCCGGCGAATGAGGAGACGAGCGGGATCAGATCCGGCCGCCCCGCGTTTTCTTCAAGCATCCTCACAATGGCGCTGCCGACGACGACGCCGTCTGCGTGCGGGGCGATTTCTGCGGCCTGCTCCGGTGTGGCAATGCCGAAGCCGACTGCGACGGGCAGGTTGCAGGCCTTGCGAATTCTCGCCATATCCCGCCGGATGTCCTCGACATTCGGTTTTGCCGTTCCCGTCACGCCCGTAACGGAGATATAGTATAGAAATCCCTGGGCTTTTGCTGAAATCTGCCGGATGCGCGCATCGGAGGTTGTCGGTGCGACAAGCGGGATGAACGCGATCGCGGCCCGATCCGTATATTGCCTGAGTTCGGCGGCTTCTTCGGGCGGCAGATCCACGATCAGGACGCCGTCCACGCCGGCCGCTCTGGCGCTTTGCGTAAAGGTCTCGCAGCCGAAGATGAAGATCGGATTGTAATAGCCGAAAAGGACGATGGGAATCTCGCAGGCCGGACGGATGCGTGCGATCATCCCCAGGATGCCGGTAAGCGTCGCGCCGTTTTTGATCGCCCGCAGCGAAGCCGCCTGGATGACCGGACCATCCGCCGTGGGGTCTGAAAAGGGAACGCCGATTTCGAGGATATCGACGCCCGCCGCGGCCAGGGCCGGGATCAGGGCCTCCGTCGTTAGCAGGTCGGGGTCTCCGGCCGTCAGATAGACCACGAGGGCCTTTTCTCCCTTTTTCTTGAGATTTTTGAATGTTCGTTCAATTCGCGTCATGCTCAGGCCGCCTCCATCGATTTACTTAAAAATATCAGCCATGTCCGTTCAGGAATTTGCATATGGAAAAGATAGGGACACATCCCCTATTTTCCTGTATTTTTCTGGTTTCGCCGCGATTCAGGTTTCCTCGCTACATGGATTTGCTGATGGTTTCCGCATCCTTGTCGCCGCGGCCGGAGAGGTTCACGATGATGATCCGGTCGCGATCCATTTGCGGCGCGACTTTCATGGCGCAGGCAACGGCATGGGCGGACTCCATCGCCGGGATGATGCCCTCCAGACGCGAAAGCGCCATGAAGGCCTCCACCGCCTCCGCGTCCGTGACGCCGACATAGGCCGCCCTGCCCGTTTTCGCAAAATAACCGTGCTCCGGCCCCACGCCGGGATAGTCGAGGCCGGCGGCGATCGAATAGGCGTCGTGCACCTGGCCGTCGGAATCCTGCAGCAGGTAGGTTTTGTTGCCGTGCAATACGCCGATGCGGCCCGCGGAAATGCTGGCGGCGTGCTGCCCCGTTTCGAGTCCCTTTCCGGCCGCTTCGACACCGGTCATCGCCACGGCCCGGTCGTTGCGGAAGGGGTAAAAGAGCCCCATGGCGTTGCTTCCCCCGCCGACGCAGGCGATCAGCAGGTCCGGCAGCCGCCCCTCCGCCTTGCGGATCTGGCGTTTCGTCTCCCTCCCGATGACGCTCTGAAAGTTCCGCACCATCATGGGGTAGGGATGGGGCCCGGCCGTCGTGCCGATGATATAGAAGGTGTCCCGCACACGCGAGACCCACTGCCGCATGGCCTCGTTCATGGCGTCCTTGAGCGTGGCCGTCCCGGCGGATACCGGCACGACCTCGGCGCCGAGGATCTTCATGCGGAAGACGTTGGGGGCCTGGCGGCGGATGTCCTCCTCCCCCATGTAGATTTGACATTCCATGCCGAACAGGGCGGCCACCGTCGCCGTGGCGACGCCGTGCTGGCCGGCCCCGGTTTCGGCGATGACGCGCCGCTTGCCCATGCGCCGCGCCAGCAGGCCCTGACCGAGCGTGTTGTTGATCTTGTGGGAGCCGGTGTGGTTCAGGTCCTCGCGCTTGAGGTATATTTTTGCGCCGCCCAGTTTTTCGGTGAGCCTCGCGGCATGGTAAAGCGGCGTCTCGCGGCCCGCGTATTGCCTCATGTAACCGGCCAGTTCCCGTCGAAAAGCGCTGTCATTTCGGGCCTGGCGATAGGCCGCTTCAAGCTCGATCAGGGCGGGCATCAGCGTCTCGGCGGCGTAGCGGCCGCCGAAAACGCCGAAATGGCCGTTGCGGTCGGGTAATGGTCGCATCATGGTTTTTTCTCCTTAATCCGAAAGATTCTTCTCCCTCCCCTTCATCCCCTCCCACGAAGGAAGATCTGACTGGTCCTGTTCGATGACGGCTGCAAGGAATCTGTTTTTCTTATGATCTCGACAATGTTCCTGATTTTTTTCGGGTCCTTTTTCCCTGCGGATTGTTCCACGCCGCTGTTGATATCCACGGCGTCGGGCGCGACGCTCCGGATGGCTTCTTCGATATTGCCTTTGTGGAGACCGCCCGCCAGGATCAGCGGATAAGCCGCCTTGATGCGTCCGGCCAGGCCCCAGTCGGAGGCCTTGCCCGTCCCGCCGTAGCGCCCGGCCTCGCGATGGTCCAGCAGGATCGCCCGGACGGGATACTGCGCCGACGCCGCCAGATCGCCGTCCCCCCTTCCGGATACGGCCTTGATGAGGCGCCCGGCGGGAAGCCGGCGGCAGTCATCCGGCTGTTCATCGCCGTGGAGCTGGATCAAATCAATTCCACAAAAATCAACGATTTCAATGATTTTTGATGGATTCTCATTGACGAACACGCCGATCCGGATCACGCCGTCCGGCAGGTCCCGGCAGACGGCGCGGGCCGTTTCAGGCGTCACATGGCGCGGGCTGTCTTCATAGAAGATAAACCCCAGGGCGTCGGCCCCGCACGCGGCCGCCGTCAGCGCATCGGTGCGGCGCGTGATGCCGCATATCTTGATCTGTGTCATTTCCCCATCAACTCCCGCAGTTTTCCGCCCCGGTCTTCCGCCTGCATGAGGGTCTCGCCGACGAGAAAGGCATGGATGCCCGCCGCCGTCAGCGTCTCGATGTCCGCCCGCGTCCGGATGCCGCTTTCGCTGACCACGATGCGATCCTCCGGAATATGGGCAGCCAGATCCAGGCTGGTCCGCAGATCCGTCACAAAGGTCTTCAGATTCCGGTTGTTGACGCCGATGATCCCGGCGCCGGCCGCAAGCGCCTTGTCCAGGTCCTGCCGGTCATGGACCTCCACCAGCGCCGCAAGCCCCAGTTCCTCCGCCACGGCAAGATAATCGGACAGTTGCTGGGCCTCCAGGATGCCGGCGATGAGCAGGACCGCATCCGCGCCCAGAAGCCTTGCTTCGTAAATCTGGCACGGATCGACGATGAAATCCTTGCGCAGGAGCGGCAGCCTGACTTTCCCTCTGATATCAATGAGATACTCTTTATCTCCACCGAAGAAATCACGGTCCGTGAGCACCGAGACGGCGGCGGCCCCGTTTTCCTGATAGAAGGAAGCGATGCGCGCAGGGTCGAAATCGCGGCTCAGCAGCCCTCTGGAGGGGGAGCGCCGCTTGACCTCGGCGATGATGCGGCATTCCCGGCCCGCGAGGGCAAACCGGAAATTGCGCGCCGGCGGCAGGCAGGCCGTCATGCGCTTCCATTCGGAAATCGGCGCCCGCCGTTTCAGGCAGGCCGCTTCCTCATGCTTTACGGCGACAATCTGTTCCAGAATATTCATATTTTCACCGGTTGGTCAGTTCAATCAATGCCTGCAGTTTCTTCCAGGCTGCGCCGCCGTCGATGGCCCCGGCCGCGATCCCGATGCCTTCCCCGAGCGTTTCCGCCTTGTCTGCGGCCATGATGGCAAGGGCCGCGTTGAGCAGGACGATCCGGCGGCAGGCCCCGTCTTTTCCGGTCAGAACGTCTGTCGTGATGCGGGCGTTGACGGAGGCGTCGCCACCCCGGAGCGCCTCGATGGAATCATAATCATCCATGAAATCAAGCGGATTGATGTTGTAGGTGCGGATCAGGCCGTCCCGCAGTTCGGAAACCCGCGTTTCGCCCGTGACGGTGGCCTCGTCGAGTCCGTCGGCGCCGTGCACGACGAAGGCCCGCCGGGTCCCGAGATTCTTCAGGACGCCGGCAAACATTTCCGTGAGCTTCGGGTCATAGACGCCGATCAACTGACACGTGGCGCCTGCGGGATTCGTCAGCGGCCCCAGCATGTTGAAGATCGTGCGGATGCCGATCTCGCGCCGGGGGCCGATGGCGTATTTCATGGCGCCATGGAGCCTCGGGGCAAAGAGAAATCCGATGCCGATCTGCTGCACGCACTCTTCCACGATCTCCGGCGCGGCGTCGATGTTGACCCCCAGCGCCTCGAGGACGTCGGCGCTGCCGCAGCCGCTCGAAACGGCGCGGTTGCCGTGCTTGGCCACGGTCAGGCCCGCCGCCGCCGCGACGAAGGCCGCCGTGGTCGAGATATTGAACGTATGGCTGCCGTCTCCGCCGGTTCCGCAGGTATCCACGATCACCGACGAACGGGCGTCGATGCGCACGGCCTTCTGCCGCATGATACGGGCGGCGCCCGTCACCTCGGCGACGGTTTCGCCCTTCATGCGCAGGGCCGTGATGAACGCGGCGATCTGGGCGGGCGTGGCCCGGCCCTCCATGACCTCGCTCATCACATCCATCATCTCGGATTCATTCAGATCTTCCATATTAACCGCTTTGGCGACGGCGTCCCTGATCATTGCAGCACCTCCCTGGACGGCAGCATCTTCAAAAAGTTTCGCATGATGCGCTTGCCCTGGGGCGTCAGGATCGACTCCGGATGAAACTGAATGCCCTCGATGGGATAGGTCTCGTGCCGCAGGCCCATGACTTCGCCTTCCTGCGTTTCGGCCGTGACCTTCAGGCAGGGGGGCAGCGACGCCCGGTCCACGATCAGCGAATGATAGCGGCCGGCGGTGAGCGGGCTGGGCAGCCCCTCGAAAATCGTCCGCCCGTCATTGAGGATGGGCGATGCCTTTCCGTGCATGACGCGTCCGGCGCGGACCACCTCGGCCCCGAAGGCGTAGCCGATGGCCTGGTGGCCCAGGCAGACGCCCATGATCGGAATTGTTTGATGGAAACGCCGGATCACGGCCACGGTGACGCCCGCCTCTTTCGGCGAACAGGGGCCGGGCGACAGGAAGATGGCCTCCGGCGCCAGCGCCTCGATTTCCTCGACATCGATCTCGTCGTTGCGCTTCACGAGGACCTCGGCGCCCAACTGCTCGAGATACTGGACCAGGTTGTAGGTAAAAGAGTCGTAATTATCGATCATCAGAATCATTTCAAGAACCTCCGTTTCATTTCACATTCACTTCGAAACCCGATTCCGCCAGGCGGATGGCCTGCATCATGCCGGCGGCCTTGCTCAACGTTTCCTGATATTCCGTCTCGGGATCGGAATCCGCCACGATGCCCGCCCCGACCTGGACATAAATCCGCCCGTCCCTGACCATCATCGTGCGGATCGTGATGCCCAGATCCATGTTGCCGCTGAAGCTGAAATACCCCACGGCGCCCCCGTAGGGTCCCCGGCGGGAGGGCTCCAGCTCGTCGATGATCTGCATGGCCCGGACCTTCGGCGCGCCGCTCAGCGTGCCGGCCGGAAAGGTCGCCTTCAGAACGTCGAAGGCGTCCCGCCCCGGCGCCAGTTGCGCCTGGATGGCGGAAACGAGGTGCATCACATGGGAATAACGCTCCACGGCCATCAACCGGTTCACCTGCACGCTGCCGGTCCGTGCGATCCGTCCCAGATCGTTGCGTCCCAGATCGACGAGCATGACGTGTTCCGCCCGCTCCTTGGGATCGTTGAGCAGCTCATCGGCAAGCCTGCGGTCCTCCTGCTCATTGACGCCGCGGCGTTTCGTGCCGGCGATGGGCTTCAGCTCCACGATCCCTTCTTCGAGGCGGACCATGACCTCCGGCGAAGAACCGATCAGCGTCAGATCGCCCAGTTTCAGGAAAAATAGGTACGGGGAAGGGTTCACAAAGCGCAGCGCCCGGTACAGATTGACGGGATCGACACTTTTTTCCCTATGAAACCGCTGGGATAAAACGACCTGAATGATGTCGCCGGCCAGGATGTACTCCTTCGCCTGCCGGACCATGCCCCGGAACGCCTCGGGCGTCATGTTGGCCTGGAGCGCATCCCCACCGGCCTCCTGCGACGTGGCTTGCGGCACAGAGAAGGGGGCCTGCAGCAGGGCGATCAGCCGGTCGATCTTTTCGACCGCCTCCCGATAGGCGGATTCCGGGTCCGCGTGGTTGTCCGTCATGGCGCAGGCCACGATCTTGAGCGTGTGGCGGACATTGTCGAAGATGATCATCGTGTCCGTGATCAGAAAAACCGCATCCGCCGTTTTCAGCGTGTTTTCCCTATCGTGGGGCAGGCGTTCGAAATAGCGGACCATGTCGTAGCCCAGAAATCCCACCGCGCCGCCGTAAAAGCGGGGGAGTCCGGCAACGGGCACGGGACGGTAGCGGCCGAGCATTTCTTTGAGAAACATGAGCGGCCGGCCCTCGTGAGGCATGCGCCGAACCTTTCCGTTCTCCCGGATCAGGATGTCGTCGCCGCTGATTTCAAAGATCACATGCGGCTCGGCGCCCACAAAGCTGTAACGCGCCCATTTTTCGCCGCCCTCCACGCTTTCCAGCAGAAAAACATGACTCTTTTCGCTCAGTTTCATGAGCGCTGTGACGGGCGTTTCCAGGTCGGCCAAAATCTCCCGGTAAACGGGGATGAGGTTCCCCTCGCCGCTGAGCTTCCTGAATGTTGCAAGATCAGGATAATACATATTTTTTTGTCCCTTTCGCATGATGAACCGTTATATCGATCAAACAGAGCCTCAAGAAGTCGCCGCCCGGTTCGCCGCCGGCGAACCGTTTTGCACTGGTGTCGCCAAGCCGCTTGCGGCCATAAAAAAAGGCCGTGAGGAATCACGGCCTTTTGCGCGGGTATGGATGGGAAAAACAAAAAGCCGTAGAGACCCCGAGAGATCTGCCACGGCTCGTATGATTATTTAAGTTTTCTCAGCTGCGGACAAACCCCTCCTGTGTTTCGGTCTGCCACCACCAGTTGTTCTTGAGGAAAAAATTGCGCTTCATGTTTCCATCCATTTCAAATATGGCCGCCTCATAGCAGCAAAGAAAAGGGCTGTCAACAAAAAATTACGACTGCCATTGTGACCCGAAGGAAATCTTCATCGTCTAAAACAGCAGGCTTTGATCCGGCTTATCGTCGCTGAACCTGCCCATTGATCGCCTGTCTCACGCCAATATGATTTGCATGTTGCCGCATCAGAAGGGAGCGGGTTGTGAAAGTAGCGTAAATGGCGCTTGTGATCATGATCCGATTTAATCGTTGGAGAAAATTTTCGGGGTGGCCCGTTTCGAGCTCGGGGAGGTTGGCAAAACAAAAGCCCCTGATACGACACGATCGTAAAAGGGGCTTTTGGCAGATCATGAAAAGATCTCATGCGGAGGGGGACGCGGCTTTTGCCCTGTCCCCCTCGCGTTTGTCCTTTATCTCACACTTTGTTTCTTTTGACCCAGGCCTCCTGATACAGCCTTGCAATCGAGGTCACGAGCGCCAGGAAGAACAGCCCGAACATGAAATTGGGCGCCGTCCCGAGCCACTGATCCAGAAGATGCCCCACATAGAGGAACAGAAGCGAGGCAAAGACGATGGCGAATCCCCAGGCGGAGAGCATCAGGATGTGTCCGAACTGGTGCATCTGCTGCAGCGTGTTCTTATGAGTCGTGGGTGTGTTCATGATCTGCTCCCCCTTTCCTGGAAATGGGCCTGTCCGGTATCCTTAAAGGTTTATCCCACCATGTTCTTGATCGCGTCGATCACGGGGTTCGTGAACAGGGCGATCAGGACCGTGTAGAGCGCGAAAGCGCCGACGGTCTCGCTGGTGTACAGCTTGGCATACTTGTTTTTCAGGGAAATAATGATCAGTCCGCCGACGATCAGGCAGCCGAGCTGGAAGTAGGGGAAGTTGCCCACACCGGCCATCGCGTATTCCGCGAAGCTGAAGGTTGCCGTCAGAAGAACCACCGCCGCTGTCACTGCCATCGTTCCTAATGTCTTTTTCATGATCTGTCTCCTCCTTTGGAGTTTTTTGTTTTGTTTGACTTTCTATAATGCGGAAAGCGTGCCAAGTTATGCATGCCATGCAAGAAAGTGTTTATCTGTTTGAATTGACCGGTGATAATCTTAATCAGGGGCGGGACGGGATGAGGGTTTTCAGGCCGAATGACACATGAATTTTAATGGATCTTTAAAAACGGTTGAACGAAACGATGGAAAGACTATTTTTGGACAGCGTCGAAATCCAGGGGTGGTTACAGCGTTTTTCTCTCATCACAAGGCTTTTTCGAAATAATCCGTCGTTTCTTTTTTTCGGTAAACCATGCCCTGAAACACCGAAATGATTTCTCCCGTCTCGTCGGTCACGGTGATCTCGTACGAGGCGAGCTTGTGGTCGCAGGAAATTTCCCGCGCCTCGGCGAACAACCTGTCTCCCTTCGGCGCCCGCAGGAACTGGATGGATGCACTGATGGCAACGGCCACGCGCCCCTGGGAATTGGAGGCCGCGGCGAAGGCGAGATCGGCAAGGGTAAAAATGACGCCCCCGTGGACGCGTCCGACGCCATTGAGATGATGTTCCTTTATGGCGAGGGAGGCCTTCGCGTATCCGTTGTGGGCCTCGATGAGTTCGATGCCCACATAATGGGCGAAAAGATCGCGTTTGAAATACCGCTTGAGCGTTTCCGATGTCGGCTTGATCATTATTTTACCCTCCCGATGGGGAATGCCTGTCCGCTGATGGAGATCGTCGGATACTGCGCCCGTTTGAAGACCTTCTCCGCCAGCAGCGGCACTTCACTATCGACATAATCCGCAAGTTCCGTGGTTTTGACGTATCCGGTTTTCCCTTTGTCCGCCTTGCCTTTTAATCCCTCAGACAGCACATACGTGAACAGGCCGTGTCCCCGGTAGCCCTCCAGCGCCTCTTGAAACGACGTTGATGCCGATAGGATCGTCGATCCCACCGACCGGCTTAAAATCTTCAATGCGGTATCTTCACTCATGCCGCGGGTGAGCATCGCCGCCTGGATGGCTTCGCCCAATGCGCCCGCGTTGCAGGTATCGATGAGGATTAGCTTTTTGGTCGCCGGGATATGCATGATCGCTTTCTTGAGCATGTGTTGCGAGATGGCATCGGTCTTGAGCTTCTCCGTCCTCAGTGAGCCGACATTGGACGTGATGAGAAAATACTCCCCTTCGTCCACTGTACCGTGGCTGGCGATGTAAAAAACAAAAATGTCGTCCGGCCGCAGGGACTGGAAGGATTGGATTTCCCGGATAATCGCTGCGTTGGTGGTGGCTTCCATGGCGGTAAGCTTGCGGATGTGGACCTTGTCGAAAAGTCCGGCGGATGCGTCCTGAAGCGTCGCTGCAAAAAGCGCCGCGTCGGCAGCGGCATAGTTGAGCTTGAGTTTCGGGTTGGCAAATTCATTGATACCGATCACCAGCGCATAAAGCGACGGTTTTCCCGCAGCGGCAAATGCAGCGGTCACGACGACCGTGGCTTCGTTGCTCTGCATCGTGTTGTCGCCGTTGAAGGCGACGGCGGTGATCACGTTCCGCCCCTGAACCAGGGGAAGCTCGAAGGAGCGGGTGATCTCCCGGTCCGCCACCGGGACGATCGCCACGGCGCGTCCCTCCATGGCCACGGCGGAGCCGTTCAGGTAGAGGCGGATATCGCCGATGCCGCCGCCCTTGTCCTTCAGGCGCAGTTGAATCGTCACCCGGTCGGCGGCGACGCCGGCGGGAGGGGCGACGATCTCCACAACCGGCGGCAGGGCCACCTGGGCCAGGGTCCGGAAGCCCGCCAGGGAGCCGCCGCCCAGGGCGATACGGACCAGGTCGGGCCGGAAGAAGGCCTCGCGGTAGTTCTCGATACCGTAGACGGCGCCGCCCGCCCGCACATTCAGACGCCTGTCGCCGCCCGGGGAGGCCTCGTAGTACCCCTCCGGTGTGGCGGCGATCCACTCGCCGTCGTCGAAACTCACCAGTTGGGCCAGCTCGCGGCCCGTGGCCAGGTCCCAGAGGCGGACGGTGCCGTCGCGGCCCGCCGAGAGAATCCGGCGGCCGTCGGGCAGGAAGGCCACGGCGCGGACCTTGTCCACGTGTCCCTCGAAACGGTGGACGACCCGGCCGGTCTGGGTCTCCCAGAGGAGCAGTTCGTCGCCGCCGGTCAGGATGTGCCGCCCGTCGGCGGAGAAGCGGACCGCGTTGACCGATTTTTTGTAGTTGCCGAAGGCGTGGAGCAGCCGTCCCGCCTCCCAGTCCCAGATCTTGAGCGTGTCCCGGTACTCCCCGAATACGGAATGGAGCCAGCCGCCCGAGACGAGACGCCGGCCGTCGGGCGACAGGGCGATGCCATGGACGCTGGGACCGTGATCGAGTATCCGGACCCGTCGCGCCGCGGCCAGCTCCCAGACCTGAACATCCCCCTTCGTGTCGCCCGAAAAGCCGTGACGGCCATCGGGCGAGAAGGCCACGGCATCGCTGTTGAATTGGTGGCCCAGCGGAAGTGTCGCCAGCGGCTTCATCCCTTCCATGTCCAGCAGCAGCAGACTCCCCTGGCCGACGGAGAGGGCCCGGCGGCCGTCGGCCGACCAGGCCAGGGCGTTCACGTCGGAACCCCACCCCTTGCTTCTCCCCGGCTGCTCGAAGTCTTTCAGGGGGGCGCTCTTGGTCGCCTCCCAGAGGAGGACACGATCGCCCGCCCCGGTGAGGAACCGCCCCCCTTGCGGCGAGACGGCCAGGGCCGCCACGTCCTCGGTGTCCTGCCGCAGGAGACCGATCCGCCGACCCGTAACCAGATCCCAGGTCTGCATCCAGCCCTTCCTGCGTCCCGTCGTGACCTGCCGCCCGTCGGGCCAGAGGGCCATCGCCGTGATCGCCAGGGGCTCGCCCAGTGAGCGGACCCACGGGGTCTTTCCCAAATCGACGCCGATGACGCCGACGGTCCGCTCCCGCCCCTGGTCGTCCTTGCGCCGGACGGCGGCAGGGATCGCTTTCAGGGTCAGGATCTGTCCCACCCGCTCGACGGTGACACTCAACTCCCGCTCGGGATGGGCCTGGATGATCGCCACCCACGCCTCCCAGGAGTCTACCGCCTGACCGCCGGCCTCGATCACCCAGTCGCCCGCAGCCAGCCCCGCCCGCATGGCGGGCGAGCCGCTGTGCACCTTCCCCACGGGCACCCCCCTGCGGGAGAGGTCCCAGACCTTGATGGTGCCGTCGCCGTAGCTCGCGCCGCTCCCCGTCAGGACGTGCCGGCCGTCGGGGGCGAAGGCCGCCAGGGCGAGGCCGAAGTAGCTCAGCGATCCGACCTCGCGACCGCTTTCGGTTTCCCAGAGCTTGAGCACACCGTTGCCCGCCGTCACGAAATGGCGGCCGTCGGGTGAGAAGGAGAGGGACTCGACTTTGCCCCCGTGGCCCCTGTCGCCGCGGACCGCCTGCCCCGTCCGGACGTCCCAGAGGGTCACCTGAGCGCCGATGGCGGACAGGGCCAGCGCTCCGTCTGATGAAAAGGCCACGCACTGGATGTCCCCTTCGCGCCGCTCGCCGAAGGCGCGGACCGGGGTGTCGGAACCCACGTCGATCACCACAAAACCGGCCTTGCTCCCCACGAGGAGCTGGCGGCCTCCCGGAAGCTCCCGCAGGGCGAGGATCTGCCGGTAGGCGGCGTTGCGCCGCGCCGACCGGAGCTCCCGCGGGACGTCGGTCTGCACGTTCCAGAGCTTCACGTCGCCGGAGAAGTTGCCCGAAACAAGGCCGCCTGAAGCAAGGAAGGCGACGGCCGTGACGGCGATGCCGTCCTTGAAGGTGCGCAGGGCCTGGCCCGTCTCCAGATCCCAGAGGATGATCCGGTCGTCGTTGCCCGCCGAGGCGGCCTGACGACCATCCGGCGAGAGGGCCACGGCGTGGACATAGTCCTCGTGCCCCCGGTAGGTCCGCAGCTCCCGGCCCGAGCGGAGATCCCAGCGCTTCAGGACGGCGTCGAAGCCGCCGGAGAGGGCGTAGCGCCCGTCGGTGGAAAAGGCGATGCTCTTGACGAAGCTCGCATGCCCGGTCTGGACGAAGATCTCGGGTTTCTCTGCAGCGAATGCCGGGCCGGGGAACACACCAATCGCGTAAATGAACGCCAGGACGCTCATTATCCGGATTATTTTATGCCCATAACAAAACATTTTCCCCTCCCGAAAAAGCAGTTTCACGATCCGGTTGCGGATCGACAGGATGCGGCTTGTGCACCAGGCCGGCTGAAAAGCGGACGGGCAGGCAGGCCTTCGAGTGGCCCCTGCTGCATGGACGCCTCCGATCATCTTCCCGACCCCATCTTTTTTCAGGGCGTCCCGTGATATATCAGGGCCAGGAGCGTGATGTCGTCGGATTGCGGCTCGTTGCCGGCGTAATCGTGGACGGATTGCACGATCTCGCGGACGAGCCCCTCCGCGGTTTCGTTGGCGCGCTGCATGACCGTCTCGAGCAGCTTCTCCTCCGAATAGAGCTCTTTTGCGGCGTTCATGGCTTCCGTAATGCCGTCGGTGTAGAGGATCAGCATGTCGCCGGGCGCCAGGACCATGCTGCGCGTTTCGTAGCGGCTGTCTTCAAAGGGGCCCAGCATGAATCCCTCGGGCAGCGTCAGCCATTCGGCCTGCCCCGATGCATGCAGCAGGACCGGCGGATTGTGCGCGGCGTTGGAGTAGCGCAACTCGCCCGTTTTGATATTGAAGATGCCGCAAAACACGGTGACGAACATGGCGGAGTCATTTTCCCAGCAAAGTTCATTATTGACGCGTTCCAGAATCTCCGCGGGCTCCAGATCCAGATGCGCCGTTCCTTTCATGAGCATTTTGGAGGCCGCCATGAACAGGGCGGCGGGCACGCCCTTTCCGGAAACGTCGCCGATGGAAAAAAACAGGTGGTCGTCGTCCAGCAGGAAGAAATCATAAAGATCGCCGCCCACTTCGCGGGCCGATTCCAGCATGGCGAATATTTCGAACTCCTGCTTTTCGGGAAAAGGCGGAAAATGCTTGGGCAGAAAGTTCATCTGGATGCTGCGGGCGATCTTGAGTTCGCTTTCGATACGCTCCTTGGCCGCCGTCGTTTCCTTGAGATTGCTGATGTATTCCTTGAGGGCGACGCGCATGTCCTCGAAGGAATGCGTCAGGGCGCCGACCTCGTCGCGCGCGCGCGTCGGCGGCAATTCCATATCCAGGCTTCCCCGGGAGATTTCCGTTGCGCGCAGGGCGAGTTCGCGCAGCGGACGCGTGATCGTGCTGGAAATGAAGACCACCACGGCAAAGAGAAAGACAAAGCCCGCGCCGCCGATCATGAGCACCGTGCGGCTCAGTTTCTGAATGTCACCGAAGAGTTCCTCCTCCGGGACGATGACGCCGATCGACCAGCCCACCGAAGAAAGCGGGGCGTAATACATCCATGATTTCTTTCCCGTGAAATGCTGTTTCATGGAAACGAAACCCGACTCACCCCGGATCATTTTCCGCCCGATCTGCCGAAGCGACTCGTCGCCGGCCGTCTCCGCAAGCGTGAAGATGCTCTCGCGCATGATCAGCCTCCGGTCGGGATGGGTCACAAAGACGCCGTTTTGCGTAATCAGGAAGGCGTATCCCGTCCGATAGATGGAGATATGGGAGATGATATCGACCAGCCATTCCAGCGACATATCGGCCGTCACGATGCCGGTGAATATCCGGCGCCCTTTGTCATTGCGGTAGAAAGGCGCGGAATAGGTGGACATGACGATGCCCCCGCCGCCTTCGTCGTAATAGGGCTCGCTCCAGACGGGCCGGCCGAGTTCCCGGGGAATCATGTACCAGTCCCACAGGAAATACTGGTAATCCTTGCTTCCCAGATAGGACAGCTTCACCTCGCCCCGGTCCTTGAAATAATAGGGGGCGAAATAATACCGCGAGGGGTCGTAAGCGTGGGGTTCGAAGGCGACCGTCGATCCGAAGATCTCCTCGTTGTTTGCGACGGTGGCTTCGATCTGCTTGAGCAGATCCTGTTTGCTGTAATGGAACTGCTCCAGCAGGGAGGCCAGATACCGGGGCGGCTTTTCCACGCTGTTGAGCGTGTTTTCGATCTTGCCGACCGCCGACTGGGTCAGGTTGCGGGCGTTCTCCTGGACGTTTTTCAGAACGAGCTGACGGGATGCGTAGTAATTGTAACCGAAGGCCGCCAGAAAAATGAGCGTCGTGCTGGCCAGGATCATGATGGACAGCTTGACGGACAGACTCTGATGCCTGGTGGTGCTACCGGCAATCGACATGAAACGCTCCATAGGGAGGGATGGTTTTGATGATTCCCGCATGGTGCAGCTCCCGGCTGACCGTTCGATAATCCGCTTCACTGAGCCTGCCGAGCGTGCGATGCTTGTCCTGCGGCAGGATGATATCACGCATGCGCTCGAACATCCATTTCTGGTGCGCCCGGCTCGTATTGATCCTGGCCTCGTTGACATATTTCATGACGATGTCCAGGGCCTCTTCCGGATGGGCAAAGGCGTGTTGCCATCCCTCGAGGGTCGCTTTCATGAAGGCGCGGCACAGGGCGGGGTCCCGTCGCCAGGTCTCCTCAAGGCAAAAAACGGCGTCCTCGGGGAAATTGAGGCCGTGGCGGTCAAAGAAGAACGTCGTCAGTTCGTCCTCGTTCACGCCGGCGCTCAGGATGCTGTGATATTCGTTGTACCACATGGCCGAGGCGGCATCCACGCCGCCCCTCAGAAAGAGATTCAGCGTATAGGCTTGGGGGATCACCTCCACGTGAAGGTTGTATTTGCGGAAAAAGGCGCGGGGCTGGAGCTCAAAGTCCTTCCAGAGGCTGACCTGCTTGCCGTTCAGATCGGCGGGAGTATGGATGCCGCTGGACTTTTTGGCGACGAGCATCAGGCCGGACCGCTGGACGATCTGGCCGATGTTGACGATCCGGAATCCCTTCGAGCGCTTTTCAATCCCCGTCGAAAGAAATTGCGAGGCGAAATCGGCCTGGCCGCCGGCGAGCATCTCCCTGAAGGAGCGTTCCGGACCGCCGCGCAGAATCCTGAGATCGATGCCATGCTGTTTGTAGAGGCCCTTTTCAAAGGCGACGTAATAGCCCGCAAACTGGGCCTGAGGGAACCACTGGGGCAGAAAGGTCGCCTTTTTCAGCTCCGCATTCCAGGCCGGAGAGGGCAGGAGAAGCCCGGCCGTGAGGAATAACAGGAGCCACAGGCCTGCATGTATTTTTCGACAGGGGGTCCTCTCAAAGCGTCGCATATCCCTGGGCTGGTTGGGCGGCCCTCCGGAATATCCCGTGCTTTCAGTATGTTTCATTCGTAAGCCCCCTCATGCCGTGTGTTTTTTCACCCATGCGGCATACCGGTTCATCCAGTTCTGCAGAAATGGTTTGCTGTCCGCGCCGATGTTGCCGGACTCGTCAAACAAACCCTCTTTGGCATGAATAAATGCTTCCGGTTGAGCGAGTGTAAGGACGTTCAGCGCAGCGAGAACATTGCGCAGATGCTGTTGTGCCATGGCCGTGCCGATGACACCGGGGGAAGCGCCCAAAACACCGGCCGGTTTTCCCGTCCAGGCATTTTGGCCGTAGGGACGCGAAGCATGATCAATGGCGTTCTTGAGGACACCGGGAATCGAACGATTGTATTCGGGTGTAAAAAACAGAAGCCCCTGGGCATTCTTGATTTCGCCCTTCAGGCGTTTGACAGACGCCGCCTGATTCATGTCGTCGTCCTGATTGTATGGCGGCAAGTCGTCGATCCGCACCTGCTGGAACGTGAACTCTGACGGAGCCAATTTTACAATGGCTTCGGCCAGTTTGCGGTTTAATGAATCCTTGCGAAGGCTTCCGACGATAACGGCGATCTGGTATTGGCTCATGACGACCTCCTATGAATGTTTTCTATCGAAGACCTTAATCACATCATTTAACAATTTCCGCCTGACCTTTCGCATGGTTCTGAACATCAGTCACTCACGGAGCTCAGGAGGATCTGCATACCACCTCCCGCCGGAAAAATCCCGGTCAAATATCAGCACGTTTCGAAATCATCATCATTGATGCGGACAGACAACCCGAATCCTCGGTTGGTACTTGTTACCGGCGGGGCTGATGTCGATCAAAGACGAATCATGCCGGGCTGTTGTTCATGCTGTACGTGTTTCCTTCCATACAGAAGCGGCCTGGAAATCAATCTCCCCCCGTTTGCCCGGCATATTACAATAATGTCAGACCATTATTCCACCTGTTTTCTTGACACAACCCCTGACTTTCACTTCGTTCCTCTGAAACGGTTCCTGCGCGGGCAGGAATGATCATTGAGGACGCGATGATCTTCTATCGGGATCTTTTACCTTCCATCTGGAACGGGGAAACGGCGCCTGCCGGGCGCGAGGAGGACCGCTTTTTCCCGCCGCGGCGGCGGGAGGGGTGAAAAAAGAGAGGAGAAGGGGGGACGGGGAAGACCTATCATTTTTCAAAATAACGCCAACCTGTGGAAGGAGTGAAGATTCGACATCCTCCCAAATATCCCTCCATATGTTGAGGTTCCACCAAATATTGAGGCAACGCGAATCATTTCATACTTCCCCCCTGTTCCCCCCTGTTAATCTAATTAACTGTTTTTAGGGGGTGAATCCACCTTTCTGATTTTCCTTCGGCCGTTGGCAAGCTATTTGCTAATACTGCTGTGTTGCCCCCCGGCAACATGGGATGGGGGTCATCACCGGGATCAGGGACAAGAAAAGCAACGTCAGGAAAGAAAAGGGAAGATCTTATCACTTTAAACTCAGTCATCTAAGGAGAACAGCATGCAGAAAAGACATGGATTACGGATGACGGCGGTGGCGATTATGCTTATGCTGATCACCTCCGGGTGCGCGACCGATACAACGACAAAAGGAACGAAGGGTGCGGTTATCGGCGCGGGAGCCGGCGCCCTAGCCGGACAGGTCATCGGCCGCAACACCGAGGGAACCTTGATCGGCCTTGCGGTTGGCGGGCTGCTGGGCTATATCATCGGCAACGAGATGGACAAATCCGACCAGGTACAACTCAATCAAGTCTATGAGACGTCGCCCTCCAATCAGCGCGCCGAATGGGTCAATCCGGACACCAAACGCAAATACGCCGTGACGCCCAAACCGGCTTACAAGCAGTCCTCAGGTCAGATATGCCGGGAGGCCGAAATTCACACGGTCATAGACGGACGCGCAGAAAAAGTGATGTCCACAGCCTGCAGAGACCATAACGGCAGATGGGTGATCCAGCAATAAATTCATAACGTCCTGCTTAATGACCTATTTATCGATACGGGGAAGTTTGTTTGACGAGATATTGCTTCTGAGAGTTCGGAGTAGAGGAATATGGATGGGGCAGCCGACCTGCCTGTGCAGTGCAGGCAGACAGGCGGGTTGTGGGTTTTCGGCGGCGGCCTGGCTCTTGCCGGCCATAACCCCAGGTGTTTGAGACGGTGGTTATTTCGACTTGAAAGCAAGCACTTTTACCGCGTTCCGCAGATTGTTAGGTGCCTCCCAAGTGCAATGATTCATATCTTGGTCCTCATTTCAATTTCGACTTTCGTCATATCAATCTCTCTTTTATACAGAGGGGCTTTGTTGTTTTTGTATACTGAGAGATTTTCTTCGAATGTCGTGCGATGAGCGCTTTTATAGATCACGCCAAGAGGGAACGGTTCTTCCTCAAGCGCTTTTTTGAATGCGCCGATCCTGTCTGCCGGATCGTACTCTTCCGGCACATAGTAGGTGTTCTCCCTGAACCATTTAAAGGTATTGATCTTGTTGAACGAGACACAGGGCTGAAAGATATCCACGAGAGCGAACCCTTTGTGTGAGATCGCTTTCTTCATGAGTTCTTTTGTTTGCTCAACATCGCCGCAAAAAGCTCTGGCGACAAAAGTCACCTCAAGAGCGATGGCGAGTGCCATCGGATTAAGCGGTTTCTCAAATACACCGGAATTTTGAATGGCGGTTTCCATGCCCGGCCTTGAAGTGGGAGATGCTTGTCCCTTCGTGAGTCCATAGACCATGTTGTCATGCACGAACAAAGTGATATCGGGATTTCGCCGGGTCGCGTGCAGAAAATGGTTTCCCCCTTCACCGTACATATCGCCGTCGCCACCGACCGCGATGACCGTCAGTTCCGGAGCGCATGCTTTGATCGCCGTTGCGGCAGGAAGGGCGCGCCCGTGAAGCCCATTGAAATAACTGGTGTTCATATACTGCGGCAGTTTCGCGGCCTGCCCTATCCCCGAGACCAATACGACCTTCTCTCTGGTGAGGTTCAGTTCCTCGAGTGCGGACAGAAGCTCTTTTCTAATGGAATAATCGCCGCAACCGGGACACCACGCGATATCTATCCTGTTCTCAAAATCGTAGATGTTCCCCATGGTCCCCACTGCCTCAAATATACCTTTGGATCTCTCCGGCGACCTCTTCCACCGAGAATGGAAGCCCGTTATACTTCAAGATCCTGTTGTCGATAGAGTACCCGGTTGAGAGTTTGATGAGCTGCGCAAATTGCGCGGATGCATTATTTTCCACGACGATCACCGTGGACGCTTTCTTGAGGAATTCGTGCGTGTTCTCAGGCAAGGGGAATATCCATGAGAAATGTAAAACAGCGATATCATTTCTCCCTAACGCGGCAACTGCTTCGGCCACAGTGTTGACGGTGGAGCCCCAACATACCACCAGCGTCCGGTAATCATTACCGCCAAGCAGCCTGGGCGGCACGATGTCCGGTTTGATCGTTCCCAATTTCCCGCGCCGCTTATCGACCATCTTGATCCGGAGATCGAGATCTTCGGTGATATGCCCATCCTCATCGTGCTCGTCACTGTCCACGCAAACGGTACCGGATACATATCCGGGTATTCCGCGCGGAGATATGCCGTTCTCAGTGAGTGAGAATCTTTTATACCCTTTTTCCGTCTTAACAATGCACTTCTCCACTTTGCTGTTGGTTATATCAAAAATGGGTGTGTGGTAACTGCTGTCGACAAAAAATTGATCCGTCAAGATGAAAACGGGAACCTGATATTTGTCGGATAGATTAAAGGCTTTTTGCGTCAGAGTGAATCCCTCTTCAAGGGTGCCCGGCGCAAGAATGATCCTCGGGAAGTCGCCATGACCGGCATAGAGGACCATATTCAGATCGCCCTGTTCCGTCCGGGTGGGAAGTCCCGTTGCCGGGCCCGGGCGTTGTGCGAGGTGAAGCACCAGCGGGGACTCTATCATCCCGCACAGGCTTATCCCTTCGCACATGAGGGCGAAACCTCCGCCGGAAGTGGTGACCAGCGCCCGGGCGCCTGCATACCAAGCGCCGAGCGCCATATTGACAACGCCTACTTCGTCCTCAACCTGCTCCACGATGATGTCGAATTTCTTGGCATACGACGCCATCTTTTCGAGAACGCTGGTCGACGGCGACATCGGATAGCCGCACACGAAATCGCATCCGCCCGCCAGTGCGCCAAGCGCTATGGCGTCAGCGCCCGAAAGAAGGAGGTGTTCTTTTGCCGCAAGGTCTCTCTGGATGGTGATATTGATCTCAGCGAGACCTTTCCCTGCGGCATGCCCCTTCCTGATCGCTTCAAGGTTTTTACGGATGATCTCTTCATCTCTCTTGGAGAAGTATTCGCGAATGAAGTCCTCGCATTCGGATACATCGATCTTGAGAAGGCCGCATATACACCCAGTCGCTACGGTATTGGAAAAAAGGGCGTTCCCGATATCGGTCGCCATCTTCGTGAACGGGACATCGATCATATTCTTGTGATATACCTTTTCTTTTTCACCGATCACCACGGTGTCGGGCGTGATCCGTTTCTTGAGATGCTCGATAGCCTCAGGATGGAGCGGGATCAATATATCTATACGGTCGACAAATCCGGCCACCCGCTTTGAAGAAACCCGGATCTCGGTGGAGTTCGCACCGCCTCTTACGCGGGACATAAATTCTGAAGTTGAGAAAGAGTGATATCCGCTTCTCTTGAGCAAAGAGGAGAGGATACTCTCGATCGCCTGTATCCCTTGACCGGCCTCTCCCGCCAGCACTATCGACAGATCACCTGTTATATTTCTTGCCGTCACTTTGATCCGCCTAGCAATTCTCTATCGTCATCATCTGTATATCGACACTTACGCAGGATGCCTTTTTGAGGGTGTTGTACAGCTCCCCGTGTTTTTCCTTGTCGCCGACAAGTTCAAGGATCACCATGCCGACCCCGGAACAGGAAGCATCTACAATCTCGTGAAGACCGAGTCGCGTCTTGATGTAGCAACCGTATTCCGTGAGCACTTTCTGCAGCTTGACGGCAGATTCCATTCTCTTGCCGAGCAATAGGACCATAATGGTTTTTTGATATGTTTTTCTCTTTATCGTTTAAGGTTCGATGCCACGGAATCCCGTTGATTTGATAAGACATTGCTTCTGAGGATTCAGAGTATAGGGAGGCTGTTTTCTAGTGTCAAGGGATATTCTTCATCGAAAATCAGGGGCGACGATACCTTTGGGCGGGGAATTTTGACGTTTGATACCCGGCAATCCCGTTGCGTGGTTTTAACATTATCACTCATGGCGTTCAGGAGGATCTGAATACCACCTCCCGCCGGAAAAATCCCGGTCAAATATCAGCACGTTTCGAAATCATTATCATTGATGCGGACAGACCACCCGAATCCTCGGTTGGTACTTGTTACCGGCGGGACTGATGTCGATCAAAGATGAATCATGCCGGGCGGTTGTTCATGGTGTACGTGTTTCCTTCCATACAGAAGCGGCCTGGAAATCAATCTCCCCCCGTCTGTCCGGCATATTACAATAATGTCAGACCATTATTCCACCTGTTTTCTTGACACCATCACGGACTTTCACTTCGTTCATCTGAAACGGTTCCTGCGTGGGCAGGAATGATCATTGAGGACGCGATGATCTTCTATCGTGATCTTTTCGTTCATTTTTTCAGGAATTTGCTGCCGCGGGGAAAGAGCAGGAACAGGCAGTCCTGCATGTCCATGAAAAACATGCTAAAGAAGGCGCAGCTTGAAATGTTGATGATTCAGCGCATGTGCAGATAAGGTTGTGAAGAAGCCGCCATGGCCTGCTACAGCCCGACCTGCCACTTTTTCGTCTTCCAGCGCTGGTGGATCCAGAACCACTGATCCGGATACTCCCGAACCACATCTTCCACAACCTTGGCGAACCGCTGCGTATTTTCAAGGAGATCCGCCTGGTAGTCCCCCGTTCTGGAAATTTTGACCAGGGGCTTCAGGATTAACTTGTATTTCCCTGATTTCTGCCGCGCCATGAATCCTGGAAGAACCGGCGCCCCCGACTGCAGGGCCAGGGCGGCGAGAGCCACCCCCGTGCAGGCCGGGCGTCCGAAGAAATCGACAAAAACCCCCTCCTGAACGGAAACGTTCTGATCCCCCATAATCCCGATAAATTCATCCTGTCCGAGCAGTTCCCTGATCCGTTTGCCGGTGCCCCCTTTCGGGATCATGATATTACCGTGGATCGTTCGTACATATTTGGTCATGTTTTCGAGGACAGGGTTGTCCAGCGGCCGGTAGATGATATGAAGGGGCTTGAGAAACAGGGGGGTGGTGACAGGCATCAACTCCCAGTTGCCGAAGTGGGCCGCAATGGAGAGGAGGCCCTTGCCCTGGGCAATCCCCTCTTCATAATGCTCCAGCCCTTCCAGTTCCACCCATTCGTGGAGGTTCTCACGGGTGATGGACGGCATGCTGAAAAACTCCGCCGCCGTAATGGCCAGATTCCGGTAGACGCCCTTGGCGATCCGGATCAGTTCCTCCATATCCTTTTCCGGAAAAGCGCAACGGAGGTTATGCAGGGCGATGAACCGCCGCCTTGCTGATGCATGATAGTAGATCGTCAGGAGGGATTTGAAGAAGAGCTTGCGAATAAACAGGGGAACGCACCCGAAACAAAACAGGATGATCCTCGTTGCTCTCGTCTTTTCTAAAGGCATAAAATCCTCGGTGCTACGGCAGAAACGCAAGCCGCCATCGTTTCAGTTCCTTTATTTCATCATTCGCCGGAAAGATCAAGAAGGTCTTGCCGGGCGGCTGCACGATCAAGATATGAGCGCGGCATTGCCGAACTGACTCTGCCGTTTTCCCGTGATGGAGTCATAGAAGGCCTTGATCGTCTGCATGTCCCTTTCAATTTGGCCGGTGGGATGAAAGGTGGGGCCAATCCCTCCGATCTTGCGCCGATAGTCAAGAAATCCCAGCACGATCGGAACGTTGGCGCCCTGGGCAATGTGATAGAAACCCGTTTTCCAGTAGCTGACCTTCTTGCGGGTCCCCTCGGGCGGAACCAGCATAATGAGCTTTTCCAGTTCACGGAAGGACTGTATCGACTGCTCAACCACGTTGTTGGTCTTGCTGCGGTCAATGGGAATCCCCCCGAGCCACCGGAACGCAGCGGCAAAGGGCCAGCGGAAGATGGCGGCCTTGCCCATCCAGTAGATTTTCATCCTCATGGTGAAGGCGACCGCCAGGGTGATGGGAAAATCCCAGTTTGAAGTGTGCGGGGCGGCGATGATGACAAACTTTTTTATATCCGGAATTTCTCCCTCAACACGCCAACCCATTGATTTTAGAAACATCCTGCCGAGCCAGGCCATGAATCTATTCGGCGATAATCCTTTTTTGAGCATGCTCGTATCCGATCCGCTTCACCAATTTATTCCGGGCCCTCTCGCAGGCGCCGGTGTCGGCAGGCATTGCCTTCGACCGGTCGGCGAGTAACACGGACCCGGAACGGTGTCAAGGCAGACACGGGACGATCCCGGCCATGACCGCATCACGGATAAACGATGGTTCCTCCTTCCTGTCCGGACCTTCACTCCGAACAATCAATCTTCAACAATTTGTTTATACAGGCGTTATTGGATTTACTGCTTCATCTGACCGGGAGCGGGGTTCAGGATTTTGCCTTTTTCGGCATGCGTCATGCCTTTGCGTTTACAATTCTTTTACGCTATGCGCCTCCGTCCAGCCATCCGGATTTATCCTTCTTCCGGTACCACGCCGCCGGATCGATCAGGTACTCCTCCGCCTCCAGAAGCGACCGGTAATGGTCCTGTTCTATTCCGGAAAGAAGGTCAAAGAACGCTTTCTCGCCCGGGTCCTGTGACGCTTCTCTGAGCGACGCGTAGAAATCCCTTCCTTTCGCCTCAAAACGCAGCGCGGTGCGGACGGCCTTGAGGTCGTCGTCGTTGCCCGCCGTGATGTCGGCGGTTTCCTGCTTCATCGCCCGGATGAAGGCCTTGACCTGTGTGCCCTTCACGCTCAAGGGGATCGTCTCCGGCCATCGCTCTTCTTTTTGCCGGAGATCGTGCAGCGCCTTCAGTTTTTCGTAATGCTCAACCTCCTCGCCGGCGATCTTCCTGAAAAGCATCTTCCCGAAAATGTTCAGGGTTCTTTCCGCATGCCGGACATAGAATTCATGTTCCGCCATCTCATTTCTGAGGGCCGTTTCCAGTGCATTCAAACGATCCTGCATAAAATCCTCCTTCATTTTCGTCTCCGCGAGGAGCGGGACGGTGTTTATCAGCATATCACAGAGGCGTTCGATATTCAACGAAACCGGCTTGGTCGCTGTGCCGTCCGCTCGCGGCGGCGGAGCTCGCTCAGGTGAAAATCGGGCTTGATTTATGATGAATGCGTTCTGTATAAAGACCTTCATAACAGGTTTTTCATGAGTGCTTTGCTTTAAACAATCAAGGAGGATGGATGATGAAAAGAGCATACGGTCTGGCAATGGTTCTGTTCGTGGTTCTGGTGATCGGCGTGGGCGGGGCAATGGCCCAGGAAAAGGGGCCCGTCGCAACCCAGACGGCTTTCTCCAAAATCGACGCAGATAAAAACGGCGTGATCACCGTCGCCGAATTCGCCGCCTACTGGCGGGGGCGCTTCCAGGATATCGACGCCAATAAAGACGGCAAGGCCATGGCAAACGAGTTTGAAGCGGCAACGAAGCAGGCCTTCGCCTCCGCGGACGCCGACAAGAACAATGTGCTGGTCGCCCAGGAATTCGTCGCCTACTGGTGCGGGCCGGAAGCCCAGGCGCCCAAAAAGGCCAAAGAGAAGGCCAAAGTAAAAGCGGGAAACAAGATCGACGCGAATCGAGACGGCAAGGTCGGCAAGGATGAGTGCGTGGTTTTCTGGATGGCCCGCTTTAACGACATGGACACCAATCAGGACGGCAAGGTCACCATGGAAGAATTCCTTGCCATGACGCAAAAGCGCTTCAAGGAAATGGACAAGGACGGCGACGGCTTCATCTCCGTGCAGGAGCACGATATTTACTGGTCCGCCAAGCCGGCGCCCGCAAAAAAGGCGAAATAATATCTGGGGATCATGCCGGTTTTCCGATTGACCCGTGATGTGATTTTCCCGCCCGTGCATCTGGCCGCCGATATCGGCCTGCTGGCCGTGGGCGGGGATCTTTCGACAAAGCGGCTGCTGGAAGCCTACCGGCAGGGGATCTTTCCGTGGTATGCGCAGGGGGAACCGATTCTCTGGTGGGCCCCCGATCCCAGGCTCGTGTTGTTTCCGGAAGAGCTTCGAATTTCCCGGAGCATGCGGCAGTTTATGAAGAAGGATCTGATCCGGATCACCTATGACCGGAACTTTCCCGCCGTCATCGCCGCCTGCCGGAAACCGCGGCCGCAGCAGGCGGACACCTGGATCACGCCGGCCATGCAGGCGGCCTATATCCGGCTTCATGAGAGGGGTTTCGCCCATTCCGTAGAGGTCTGGCAGGATGACGGTCTCGTGGGGGGGCTCTACGGCGTTTCGCTGGGGGGTTGCTTTTTCGGCGAGTCCATGTTCTCCGCTGTCGGCAACGCCTCCAAGGCGGCCCTGATCGATCTGGTCCGCCGCTTGCGGGCGCTGAATTTTTCCCTGATTGACTGTCAGGTCCATACGCCCCATCTGGAGCGTCTCGGGGCGCGTCATGTTTCGCGGCGCGATTTCATGGCCCTGCTGAAGCAAGCCCTGGAGCGGGAGACGCTGCCGGGGAACTGGGGCGTTCATGAGGCATTCCAAGGTGTTGCGGATTGAACAAAACACCCTGGAGCGCATTGTCAGGAGGTGTATCCATGCGGTTCACAGAACAGGATCGCCGGGAGCTGATCAACAGACTCAAGAAGATCAGGGATCCCCGGGAGCGGGACAGGGTGCTCTGGGCGCTTGCGGACCAGGATCAAAACGTTTTTCACGACGCCCGGCCGACCGCGACGCCTTCCCGGCTGGAGCCGGTCCGGCCGGGACCGGATCGGCCATCGTCCATAAATGCGCGGCAAAGGGACATGCCCCAGATCAACTTCAATCCCGGGCGCGTGCTCCAATTCGTGGTTCCGGCCTTTTTCATTATTTTCGGCCTGATCCGCATCGGGCAGGCGGCGATGAACTATATGGCCTCCCAGGACATCGAGGTGGAAATACCAAACCTGGTCATGGGAGGGATCTTTCTGATCATCGGCCTGGCCGGCGTTTTCAGGGCCATGCGTCCGTCGCGGATCAAGCAGGAAGAGGCGCCGTGATGATCCTCCCGGGCGGAGCCCGCGGCGACAGACCACAAAGGCCGCGAAACCCTTGACAAACCAGGACGTCTTTTGTATGGTCGGCACACCTTAAGGCAAATACCCCGCCCCGTTTTCTTGTCATGGCGGGGCGATGATCTTCACCTTCCCGGGACGGAGGAGCCCCTTTCACAGGCGGCAACATCCGGGGAAAATCAGGCTTAAACAACGTTGGGAGACCTTTGAAAAATGGCTTCGCCGCGGCTCAAAATCCTTTTCGCCCGGTACATAATAAGGCATAAATATGAATGAAATCGATGAAATAGGATTATTTCCGGAAATGCGAAAAATCTTTCATTCGCCGCTTACGAACCCTTTTTCACCGGTTATGCAAAGCTCTCGCTGGGGGAATGAATGACGGGAAAAGACCGCCGCCTGCCGGGGATTGCCGGGACCATTCTTCTGCTTCTGATGGCGGTGGCGGCCGGATTTTTCTGGTGGGGCGGAATGCCCCTTCCTCCCACGGCGAACCAGGCCCCCCTGCCCGATCAAGCCCCGCCGGACATTCTGCTTACCGGAAAAATCGAAAAAGGACAGACCCTCTCCCAGGCGCTTCAACCCCTTGAACTTCCAGGGAACCTGTCCGCCGCGATCTGCAATGAGCTCAAGCCCCTCGTGAACCTGCGCCGCATCAAGCCCGGCGATTCCTTTGAGATCCGCCTTGCACCGACGCGCGAATTGACGCGCTTTTCCTTCCAGACGGGTCCGCTGGACCGCTACCACCTGAGCCCGGACCCGGACGCAGGGTGGCGCGCCTGGAAAGAGGACATCCCGGTCGATCGCTACTGGGCCCGCATCGAGGGCAAAATCACGTCGAGCCTCTTCGAGGCGATTGCCGCCCAGGGCGAAGCAGACAATCTGATCATGGACTTTGCCGACATCTTCGCCTGGGAAATCGATTTCTACATGGACCCCCAGCCCGGGGACCGCTTCCGCATCGTCGTGGAAAAAGACTACGTGGGCGAAACGTTTGCCCGGTACGGCCGGATCCTCTATGCCGAATACCAGAGCGCGGACAAACGCCGGGAGGCCATTTATTATCAGGGCTCCCGGACAAGGGGGGATTATTACACCGCCGACGGGCAATCGCTCCGCAAGGCCTTTTTGCGCAGCCCCCTGAAATTCACGCGCATCTCCTCGGGATATTCACGCAACCGGAAACACCCCATCCTCGGAGGCCTCCGGCCGCATCTCGGGATCGACTACGCGGCGCCGACCGGCACGCCCGTCTGGGCGATCGGCGACGGGACGGTGATTTTATGCGGCTGGAACGGCGGTTACGGCAAGCAGGTCATCATCCGTCACCGCAATGGATACGAATCGATGTACGGCCATCTCAGCCGGTTCGGGTCGGGAATCCGCAAGGGCCAGGCCATCCGGCAGAAACAGATCATCGGCTATGTGGGTTCTACCGGCCTTTCCACGGGATCCCACCTTGATTTTCGTCTGCGGCGGCATCAGGCCTTTCTCAACCCCCTGCGGCAGATATCCCCGCGGGCCGCTTCCCTGGCCAAGGCGGATCTGCATCCCTTCCAGGAATCGATCCGGCCCGTCCTGCTCTTCCTCGACGACTCCCAGGCGCCGGCCGCGCGGAAGGTCGCCGTCCTCAGCTCGCACGAACTGTAGGGCGGGATTCCGGAACAGGGGAGCGCCCGTTATTTCTTGACAGACCCTTCCCGCTTGCCTATACTCGCGCCGCATGCGGCTCCTACGCGATCAAACGAGGCGGAAATGGCGTTTTCCGATGGCAATAAGCAAGGTCTTTTCCCCCGAATCGGCCTGAACATGTCCCTGGCCCGGCCGGCAGACGAAGCCGGCGGCGACGCCCGGGCGCCATTGGCCTACATCGACGCCGTTGAAGGCGCGGGCGGCGTCCCGCTGTGCATTCCACCCCTGGAAAACATCGACGCCCTCCGGGGCGTTCTCCCCCTGCTCGACGCCTTTCTGTTCATCGGCGGCGGTGACTACAGCCCCCTGCGCTACGGCGGTCATATGCAGCCGGATCATGAACTCGTCGATGCCCGGCGCGACCGCTTCGATGTCGCACTCGCGCAAATCCTCCTGAACGAAACGGACCTGCCGGTTCTGGGCGTCTGCGGCGGCCATCAGCTCCTGGCCATCGCCCGCGGCGGGGCGCTGATTCAGGACATTCGGACCGAATGGGTTTCGCCGCGGAATATGGCGCCGCTCCCTCACGCCAAAGATGAACGCTCCATGCCGGAGGCGGCGTCATACGTACACGCGCTGACGATCCGGGAAGGCAGTCTCGTCGCCCGGGCGACCGGGATCACCCCCGCGGAGGGACTGTCCATCAACTCCTTTCACCACCAGGCCGTCCGGCCGGAAAACGTGGGGGAGGGCCTGATCGCCTCGGCCTGGAGCGCCGACGGCATCATCGAAGCGATCGAGCCGGCCCCGCATTCGGCATGGGCCCGTTCCGGGCGTTTCGTCCTCGGGGTGCAATGGCATCCGGAGCGCATGCAGGACGAGCCGCACCAGCGCCGGCTTTTCCGTTTTTTCGTTGAAGCAGCGGCAGGGCGCCGCCCATGACAGACGCCCCCCAGCCCGAGAAAACAACCCTGCTCGCCCTTTTCCGGATCTATCTGAGCAAGAAAATGCTGATCATGCTCGTGCTGGGGTTTTCCTCCGGCATGCCGCTGGCCCTGACCGGATCGACGCTTTCGGCATGGATGGTCAGCGAGGGCGTGGACATCAAAACCATCGGGCTGTTTTCGCTCGTGGGTCTGCCCTATGCCTTCAAGTTTCTCTGGTCGCCGCTCATGGACCGCTTCGTGCCGCCTTTTCTGGGGCGCCGGCGGGGCTGGATGATCATCACGCAGTTGATTCTGATCGTGTCCATCTCCATGCTGGGCTTTTTTCACCCGGCCTCCCATCTCGTGCCGATCGCCTTTATGGCCGTGGCCGTGGCCTTCTTCAGCGCCAGCCAGGATATCGTCCTGGACGCCTATCGCACGGAGTCTCTCGGCGCCGAAGAGCGCGGCGCCGGCGCCGGCGTCTGGATCATGGGATACCGGATCGCCATCCTCGTCAGCGGCGCCGTGGCGCTGATCCTGTCCGATTTCCTGTCCTGGCGCATCGTTTACGTCCTCATGGGCGCCGCGATGGCCATCGGGTGCGTGACCACGCTGCTGTGCCGGGAACCCTCCCGGACGGCGCCCGGCGGAAAGGCCATCGAACCGCCCAGGAGTCTGGCGGAGGCCGTTGTCTTCCCCTTCGTCGAATTTCTCAGACGGCCCGGCGCAATCGAAATCCTGCTTTTCGTCGTGCTTTACAAAATCGGCGACGTGGCCGCCGCCCAGATGACGACGCCTTACATCCTCAAGCATATCGGTTTCTCCCGGACGGAGCTCGGAACGATTTTCAAGGGATTCGGCATGATCGCCACGGTTGTGGGCTCCCTGGCGGGCGGCGCCCTCATGGCCCGCTGGACGCTGAAGAAATCTCTTTTCGTCTTCGGCGTGCTTCAGGGAATTTCGACGATATCCTTTGTCCTGCTGGAGTTTACGGGCCGGCAGCTCTGGGCTTTGAGCGTGGTCATCGGAATAGAGAATTTCTGCGGCGGTCTTGGAACGGCGGCCTACACGGCGCTTTTGATGGGGCTGTGCAACACGCGCTTCACGGCCACCCAGTATGCCCTGCTGAGCAGCCTGATGGCCGTGAGCCGTTATGTGACCGGGGCGCCGACCGGTTATCTGGCCGACGCCGCCGGCTGGATTCCATTTTTTACCATCTGTACGCTTCTGGCGCTGCCCGCCCTGCTGCTGCTCGTGCGCTACGACCGCTGGGCCGTGGAGGCCGGACGCTGAAAGAAAGAGGGGGCGGCATCGCCTCCTGAAAAATGGTTCACCCGCGGCGCATGAAAGATTTTTCGCATTTCCAGAAATTGGACTCTTTAGTAGAATTCATCCATGTTAATCATAACCATCTTCCATGCGAAAAAGATTTTGAGCTGCGGTGAAGCCATTTTTCAGAGGTCCCAAAGCGCACCTAAAAAGTCTTCTTCTTGAGCAGGCCGCGCTCGCGGGCGCCTTTTTCCAGATCTTCGCGGAATTTCGGGTGCGCGATCTTGATGAGCTCCAACGCCCTTTCCGGTTCCGAGCGGCCGTAGAGATCGGCGACGCCGTACTCGGTCACGACATAACCCGCATAGTGACGCGGGACGGTCACGCGGGCGCCCTGCGAGATGTAGGGAACGATTCGCGAAACCGTATCGTTGAGCGTGGTCGAGGGGACCAGGTTGATGGCCCGGCCGCCCCTGGACCAGAAGGCCCCGATCACGAAGTCGAGCTGCCCGCCGGTTCCCGTGCGCATCAGGTTGCCCACGGACTCCGATGCGATCTGGCCCGTCAGATCAATCTCGATGGAGCCGTTGATGGCCACGACGTTCTCCTCCTGGGCGATCACGGCGATATTGTTGGCGTAGATGGTCGGACGGAACTCGACCATCGGATTGTTGCCCAGAAAATCGTAGAGCTCCTTGTCTCCCATCGTGAAGGCCAGCAGAACCTTCCCGGGGTTGATCTTTTTGTATTTGCAGGTCACGACGCCCTTGTCCACAAGCCGGTGCAATCCGGCCGGCGCCATTTCCGTGTGGACGCCCAGGTCTTTGAGGCCCGAGTTCTCCAGCAGCTTGCTGATCATGGCCGGGACAGCCCCGATGCCCACCTGGACGCAGTCCCGATCCTTCAGGAGCGCGACGACATTTTCCGCCATCTTGATCTCCACGTCGGAAGGCGGCGGAGTCGGGACGGCGATGACGGGACTGGGATTTTCCACAAAGGCCGCGAAGCGGCTCACGTGGAAGCTGCTCTGCCCGTAGGTGCGCGGCATATTGGGGTTGACCTCGGCGATCACCCATTCGGAGGCGTCCATGATGGCTTCCGTATAGAAGGTGTCCAGCCCCAGGCTCACGAAACCGTGTTCGTCGGGCGGCGTCACCTGCGTAATGATGCCCGTGCGGCGATTGAAGATGCGTTTCCGATGGCCGTATTTGACGCCCGCGTCGGAGCTCTGATAGGGTAGAAAATTGGACCATTCACTTTTGGCCAGTTCCTGCAGGTGCGGCGTGCTGTAAAAACCGAAGGCCAGCGCGAAGGACTCGCGGTACTCCGGTTTGAAGATCTTGTAGGGCCTCAGCGTCAGACAATTGATGTACTCCACATCCTTCAGTTCGTCCTTGCGGTCCGCAATCGCGTCCATGATCAGCATGGACGGCTGCCCCAGCATCAACGGCGTCCACATGCAATCCCCGGACTTCACGATTTTAGCCGCCTCCGGCGCCGTCATCGACCTGCTCTTGTAAATCTCCTGCCAGCTCATAACATCCCCCTCCTCATCAAGTTTTTTAAGTTTCTCCTGCCATGGCCACCACAAGGTCCCTTTCCGGACCCCTGGTCAACTCGTTATCTACTTAAAATCTTTAATGTTTTTAGCAAAACCACCGCGATATTTCCTGAGGTCTTTAAAAATGGCACGGTCGCTTGCGAGTCCTTTTTCAGGGATCATGCAACGCTCTCTCCCGTGCTCACGGTGGCCGAAAGGCCTTACATCGGCTCGAAGTACTTGATATCGAGGATGTGCGCCTGGCGTTCGTCCTTCCAGACCGCCTTGAGTTTCATGCCGTTTTTGACCCTTTTCCGGGCCTGTTCGAAATCGCTCATGTCAAATCCGCCGATCAAGTGCAGGAAATCCACATCCGTACCGTCCAGCCTCAGCAGGGCGCTGATGAAAGGCGGTTCGGTGGGCATCCCGAAGTACCGGTAATTGACATAGCTCCAGGCCGTCAGGGTTCCCTGCTGCGCCACCTCCACCCAGTCCGTCGTATCGACGAAGCAGCGGGGACAGAAACTGCGGGCCGGGACCAGGATGCGGTCACACTTTTTGCACTTCGTCCCATAGATCTTCTTTTGCGCCATGCCCTCAAAGAACCTGGTCCAGGTCGCGCCATAGGAAAGTTCGTAGGGAAGTCTGATTTCCGTCATGAGTGTTTTATATTCCTTGGCCATAATCCTCTCCTCCATCTTTATTGATCTTCAATCGTCAGATTTATTTTAACTCCGAACCGACAATCATCACGCCGTTGAACTGATCGACGCCGCCCATGGCATGGCTGAGCGCCAGCTTTGCGCCGGGAATCTGGTGCGCGCCCGCTTTCCCCGTCACCTGCAGGACCGTCTCGGCCACGCGGATCAGGCCCGTTGCGCCGATGGGATTCGTGCAGAGCACGCCGCCGGAGGGATCGCAGGGCAGCTCGCCGTTGCGGTTGAAGGTCCCCTTCAGCACGAGATCGGGCGATTCCCCCAGTCCGCAGAAGCCGAAGCACTCGTAAAAAAGCATCTCCTGGAAGGTAAAGGGATTATAGACCTCGGCCACGTCGAGCTCCTTTCTCGGGTTCCTGATGCCCGCCTGGTCATAGGCCTGCTGAGCGGCCTGCACGGCGCTCTGCCAGACGCCCTTGTCGCTGTCGCCGAAGTAATATTCCTCGCCGCGATAGCCGACCCCCCGCACCCAGGCCGCCTTTTTGCCCCATTTCTTGACCATTTTTTCAGAGGCGAAAATCAGCGCGCAGGCCCCGTCGGAGGTGGGACAGACATCCAGCAGCCTCACCGGGTAGGTGATCAGGCGGGCATTCTTGACATCATCCGCCGTCACCCTCAGCTTGACGTGCGCGTAGGGGTTGTCGAAGGCGCTGTCATGGTGCGTCACGGAGATGTAGGCCGCCGCCTCGCGGATCTTGTCTTCCGGAATGCTGTAACGATCCGCCCACATCTGGGACTGCATGGAAAAGACACCCGGCGCCCCGGCAATGAAATAGCGCTGATAAAAGGGCTCCGCGACGGTGGTCATGGTGGCCTGGGCGTTGCCTTCGTTCATCTTTTCATGGCCCACGGCCAGCACGCAGTCCGCCATGCCCGAAGCCACCCAGTAATAGGCGGTATGGGCAATGGAGACTCCCGTGGAACCGCAGGTTTCCGTCTTGAGAATCGGTTTGCCGACGGCCTGCATGGCATCGGCAAAATAGAAATGGGTCAGGGCGACCCCTTCCATCATGGACGGCATCGTTCCCGACACCACCCCGTCAATATCCGCAGGCGTAAGCCCCGTATCTTCAAAGACCCTGACGACCGCCTCCCGGACCAGGTCCGGATAGGACATTTCGGTCCGCCGGCCATGATGGGTCTGTCCTACGCCGATGATGCCTACTGCTCTTCCCATATCAGCCTCCTCCTATCTGCCTATGATCGCCACGGCATGACACTGCCCGGCAAAACCATGCGTGCCGTGCGCGAGCGCCGTCTTAACCTTTTTGTTGACCTGCCGTTCACCGGCCTCGCCGCGGACCTGAAGCGTCGCCTCCACAAGACGCTGAAGCCCCCTCGAAACATAGGGATTGTTGGCCAGAACCCCTCCGGAAGGGTTGACGGGCAATTTGCCGTTGATGGCGCTGGCGCCGCTCTCCAGCCATTTGCCCGCCTCGCCCCGCTTGCAGAAACCCAGGTCTTCACACCACATCAATTCCTGGAAGGCGTAGGGTTCGGTCAACTCGGCCAGATCGATCTCTTTGCGGGGATCCTTGATTCCGGCCATTTCGTAGGCGCGGGCCGCCGCGTGCTTGAGTTGTCCGTCCAGCAGATCGCGGTCCCCCAGATAAAACGTGTCCAGGGAGCTCCCGTAGCCCTTGAACCAGACCGGTTTGTCCGTCAGCTTTTTGGCCGTCTTCTCCGACGCCAGAACCATGGCCACCATGCCTTCAGACTTGGGAGCCGTTTCCATCTCCGTCAGCGGATCGATGGACAGGGGTGAATCCAGCACATCCGCTACGGAATAAATCCCCTTCCGATGCGCATGGGGATTGCGCAGGGCATTGCCGAGGTTCTTGACGGCCACCTTCGCGCACTGCTCGCGCGTGACCCCGTATTTTTCCATGTAAAGCCGCATCTGCAGGGCCGCCGCCATGGTTTCCGTCAGCCCGACGGGCCGCTGGTAGAAGGGATCGGCGAACATCAGGGTGCAGGTGTCGTTCGGGGGGTTCTCCGAGCCCTTGCAGAGGCCCATGACCAGGGCGGTGTCATACTGTCCGCTCAAAATCCGCATGACCCCGTAAAAAAAGGCAAACAGCGATTCGCCGTCCTGGCGCGAGGCGTTCTTGAGAAAGGCCCCGGTGGTTTCCCAGTAATAGGAGTTGGCGCAGGAGATGCCGCCGTGAAAAATGTCCGATGAGGCCGTCACCACGGTGCCCAGTTCATCCTTGCTCAACCCCGCCTTGTCCAGCGCTTCTTTCGTGACCCTGTAGGCCTGGTCATAGAAGTTATCCGCCGATTCGGCGCCGGAACTTTGTGCGACCGATACAATAGCAACCTTCTTTGACATACCGTCACTCCTTTCTGTGTAAATATGGGGACACTTCCCCTATTTTTTACAACGAAAATTATGGGAAGTGTCCCTGTATTTATAATGATGTTACGTCATGAGCAGCTCGCGGGCGACGATGAGCCGCCGCATCTCCGACGTGCCCGCCCCCAGCGTTCCCAGTTTTGCGTCCCGCCAGAACCGCTGGACGGGGTATTCGAGGCAGTAGCCGTAACCGCCGTGGATCTGAACCGCCTCCGTGCAGACCTTGTCGCAGGCCTCGGCCGTAAACAGGATGGCCGCGGCGGCCAGCTTGTGCACTTCCGTTCCCTTGCCCCCGCGTTCGGCCTGTCCGGCGAGGACGCAGGCCTTGTAGCACAACAACCGGGAGGCCTCGATCAGCGTGTACATGTCGGCCAGCTTGGCCTGGATCAACTGGAAGCTTGCGATGGGCTTTCCGAACTGCACGCGCTCCTTGGCGTATTTCATCGCCTCGCCGAAGGCGCCCTCGGCGATCCCCAGCGCATAGGTGGACAGGAAGGCCCTTTCGACGTCGAGGCCGCGCATCATCACGGCGATTCCGCCGTTCTCGCGGCCCAGGACATTTTCCGCCGGAATCCGGCAATCCTCGAGGACGAGTTCTCCGGTCCGGGATCCCCGGTTGCCGACCTTCTCCAGCGCGCGCGAGACGGAGAATCCCGGAAGTTGCGTATCGAGAATGAACGCCGTGATCCCCTTGGGGCCGGCGCTCTTGTCCGTCTTGGTGTACAGGATGATGGTGCGGGCGTCCGGGCCGTTCGTGATGAAGGTCTTGCGACCGTTCACCACGTAATGGTCTCCATCGCGCCTCGCCGCGGTCTGGATGCTCACGGCATCGGAGCCGGCATTGGGTTCCGTCAGGCCCAGGGCGCCGACGTGATCGCCGGTGCAAAGCGGCGGGAGATATTTTTGCTTCTGCTGCTCCGTGCCGTTGGTAAACAGGTTGTGGCAACAGAGATTGGCGTGGGCGCCGTAGGAAAGCGACACGGCGGGAAGGACCCGGGCAATCTCTTCCACAACCAGAGCGCCCGACAGGATGTCCGCCCCGGCCCCGCCGTAGGACGGATCGATCGTGATGCCGAGCACGCCCAGCGCGCCCAGCTTCTTCCACATGCCTTCGGGCCATCGGTCTTCCCGGTCGATTTCCTCGGCAATGGGTTTTAACTCCTTCGCGGCAAACAGGGCCACGCTCTCCCGCAACATCCGGTGTTCATCGGTCAATTCAAAATCCATGGCAATATTCTCCTTATCGTTTCGAGCGTCTTAATGAGACGCAAGGTGATGCATGGACAAGGCCCGCGGCTTGAAAGGGACCGTCGGGCGGTTAATCGGGCGGTTAAAGGAAAATCAATGAACCTGCGGTCAGTGACTGTTACGCACGAATAGTGCCAGGGCGTTCATAAATAAATCATCTGCGAATACAAATGGTTATATTCTTAATGGTTCAGGCCGTGCCCGCAATTCCGGTCTCTATATGGTCACGTGTTATTATTTGGACAAAGGGATTGACTTGACTGAGCCGACAGGGTAAGTTGCGGGCCTTCGATCATAAAGCCCTTTGTACGCGTGCACTAAAAGAGTCTCGTTCCGGGCAACCCCTCGGGGAAGCACCGAAACCCTTTGCCGGTCAGGCCATTGCTACGTCATGAAGGAGGTCTCCATGCAGCCGGATAAAGTCAGACGCACCGATCCTGCCATCACTGCAAAAGATATCCTGCATCGTGAAATTCCCGGGGAAGAAAAAGATATCTGCCTGCAGTTCCTGGCCTTTCCCGATTCCTTCTGCGTGGACTGGTTTGCCGGCGCCCCCGACGTCGCCCCGTCCCGGCTGATCTCGGCGCTTTCCTTTCTCGAGCGCCGCCAGTGGATCGTCGCGCGCCCCGGGGAAAAAGGCGTTTACGAATGGACGAAGAAACTCCCGCGCGAAGAGATCGTCGGCAGCCTGCCGCCGGAGCAGATGGCCGGCTACTACCGCTGCGCCGCGGATTTGTTGCAGCGGCAAGTCCCGGTCACAAAAGAGTCCTTGCAGAAAGCCGCGCAGCTCTCCATGCTGGCGGGACTGCGGGAGCAGGATCTGGAGTCCGTTTTTACGGCCGCCCTGACCGAAGAAGAAAATCACCGCATTTCCTCGGCCATCCGGCTCTATGAAGGTCTGCTGCAATGTGTCGCGGACCTGGCGCAGCAAAACGGCGGGCAGCTTTCCCGACCCACCATCGCGGTCTTGATCCGGGCCGTCGAGCGGCGCGCCTCGCTGTCGCTATTCCATCCAAACCTCAAACAGATCAACCGCTTTCTGAGCATGGCCATCGACCGTACCACGCAAATCGAAGACGCCCTGGCGCAGGCCTCCCTGCATCTGCTGATCGGCCAGAATTACTGGATGGCCTTCCAGCACGAAAAGGCCGTGGCGCATTTCGATACGGGCTGGCGCATGATCGAAAAAGGGGAAAAGAACGCCCTCTATCGCCGCGGCCTGCAACTGCAGGCCCTTTCCTCCTGGATTCGCGGTGAACTGCCGGGCGCCGTGCAGGCCTACGAGGACTCCCTGGGCGAACTGGATTTCGTGGCGGCGGATGATTTCTCGCAGCTCATCGCCCTGCACATGGCCCTGTGCTACACGCAGGTCGGCATGCCGCAGCGCGGGCTGGGCATTTCGGAGACGATCTACAACCAGGCGAAACGAAACGCCAACGGACCGCTTGTCTCCTGCGCCCTGGCCACGACCGGCATCATCTTCCTGGAGATCCGCCAGCTCAAGAACAGCCGGACCTATTTTGAAATGGCCCTCGATGTCGCGCGGCGTGAGAACATCCCCATGGCGGAGGTCATGGCTGGCATCGGCCTGGCCAACATCTTCTGCCTCGAAGGAAATCACGAGCAGGCCGCCGAACATTTCAAGGTGCTTTGGAAACTGAGGAAATCGAGCTGGTACCACACCCTCAACAGCCCTCACGTTTTTGAAACCGGCTACATGCTGCACCGCCAGGCCGTCTCCCCGGTACAGCTCGACTCCGTTGTTAACTTTTTGTATTCATTGAAGAAAGAGCACGTCAACCCCTATCTCTACGGGATCATCCGGCACCGCCAGATCCAGATGCTCGAAGAGGACAAGCCGCCGGCCGAGAAGATCCGGGAACTGCTCGAAATCGAACAGGCCATCGAACGCAGCGGCGGCACGCTGGAGCTGGCCAGGATCCGCATCAGCCTCACACGGCTGTTGCTGCAGACGAACAATTGGAAGCAGGCGGAATCCTACGCCGCAAAGGCCTGGGAGATCCTCAAGCCCGTCGCCCGGGACGTCTTCCCCAGAGATCTGATGTCGCTGGCGCCGCAGGACGACCTGCTCGAAAAGGACCGTCTGTTCGATCTGGTCATTGAAATGGGGGAAGCCCTGACCAGCCAGAAGCAGATCGAGCAGCTCCTGTCCAACATCATCTCCTCCATTTCGCGCCTCACCGGGGCGGAGCGCGCCGCTTTGTTCATCCGGGGAAAGGACGCAAAGACCCTGGACATGGCAGCCTCCCGCAACCTGACCCAGGAATCCCTCAAGGAGGAAGCCTTCCGCGAGACCATCGAGCGCATCCGGGCGGCCACGCAGGACCAGAGCGGCGGCAGCGTGCAGTACGACGTGAGCGTCCCGGGGGACATTCATTTCCGCCGCGTCATCATCACCCCGCTGCCTCTGGGAAGGCGCGTCATCGGCGCCCTCTATCAGGACAGCCGCTTCTTCTCGCTCGACATGAGCCCCGACCGGCGCAAGCTGCTGTCGGCCCTGGCGTCGCAGATCGCCGTCTCCATCGACCGCTCCCAGGCCTACGACGAGATCGCGCGGCTTAACGAACGCCTCGTCCGGGAAAACGTTTATTATCAGGAGGAAAAGGAAGAATTCCGGCCTTTCGGCGACATCATCGGCGGCAGCGAGGGCATCATGGACATTCACCGCCTCATCGCCCGGGTGGCGCCCACCCTCTCAACCGTTCTGATCAGCGGCGAGACCGGCGTCGGCAAGGAGCTGATCGCCCGCGCCATCCACCGCGAAAGCCCGCGGCACAAAGAACCCTTCATCCGCGTCAATTGCGCCGCACTTCCGGAAAGCCTCATCGACAGCGAACTCTTCGGCCATGAGCGCGGGGCCTTTACAGGGGCGCACCAGGCCAGGGCGGGACGCTTCGAACTGGCCCACAACGGAACGATCTTCCTGGACGAGGTCTCGGAACTTCCCCCGGCCACACAGAGCCGCCTGCTGAGAATTTTGCAGGAAAAGGAATATCAGCGTGTGGGAGGAACCAAAATGCTGCACGCCGATTTCCGCCTCATTACGGCCACCAACAAGGACCTGCAAAAGGAAGTGGCACGGGGGCGCTTCCGGGACGACCTCTATTACCGGCTCAACGTCTTTCCCGTCAAGGCGCCCCCCCTGCGCGACCGCCGGGAGGACATCCCGCTTCTGGCCATGCATTTTCTCAAGCACTTCTGCGCCCGGTACAACAAGTGCTATTCCGGAATCACCGAGACGGAAATGGAAAAGCTCAAGGCCTATTCCTGGCCCGGAAACATACGCGAACTGGCCAACATGGTCGAACGGGCCGTGATCCTCGGAGGCCCGAGAATCCGCTTCCTCGAGATGGACGCAGGGCGGGCCTCGGGTCCGGACGCCGATCCGGATGCGGGCGACCCGCTCACACTGCAGGAAGCCGAAAGGCTGCAGATCCTCAAGGCCCTGAAGCGGACCCACGGCCAGGTCGGCGGCAAAGACGGCGCCGCCGTCCGGCTGGGCCTGAAGCGCACGACGCTCATCAACCGCATGAAAAAACTGGGGATCAAGCTGGAAAGAAGCCCCGCTCAGGCCGGTCGGTGATAGAGCAAAGAATATCAATCGGAAACATCGGAAGAAACCGGTCAGCCCGACGCAAGGGGAGATCGATGGCGTGATTCAAGGGGCTTGAAACAAGCACGAACGGAGGATGGACATGGAGCAGGCCACCATCAGCAAAGCCGTTTCACGGCTGAGACGTTTTTACGACACAGGCGCCACCCGTGATATCGGCTTTCGGATCGCCGCGCTCAAGAGACTCGCCGCCGCCGTCCGTTCGGCTGAATCCGAAATCCTGCGGGCGCTTCGCGAGGATCTGAGAAAGCCGGAATTCGAAGCCTACGCCAGCGAGATCGGCATCCTGTATCCGGAGATCCGGCACGCGGTCAGGAACCTCGGCCGCTGGTCGAGAGACGAACGGGTCCCAACGCCGATCATGCACTTTTTCTCACGAAGCGTCATCTATCGAGAGCCCTACGGCACGGCCCTGATCATGAGCCCCTGGAACTATCCCTTCCAGCTCACCATTGCTCCGCTCATCGCCGCAATCGCGGCGGGCAACTGCGCGCTCATCAAGCCGTCCGAGCTCTCTCCGGCAACGTCGCAGCTCATCGAGCGCCTTATCACCGACACCTTCGATGCCTCCTACATCACAGTGGCGCAGGGCGGAATAGAGACCGCCACGGCCGTTCTCGAGGAAAAATTCGACATCATCTTCTACACCGGCAGCACGGCCATCGGACGGGTGGTAATGACGGCCGCAGCGAAGCGCCTCACACCCGCCGTCCTGGAGCTCGGCGGGAAAAGCCCCACGATCGTGGAGGCGGATGCGCGGCTCGATTACGCTGCCAGACGGATCGCCTGGGGCAAGTTTTTCAACGCCGGGCAGACATGCCTTGCCCCGGACTACCTTCTCGTGCAGCGCTCCGTGCGGGACAAATTCATCAATATCTTCATCGAAACCATCCGAAATTTCTACGGCGACGATCCACGCTTAAGCCCCGACTTCGCGCGCATCATCAACGACCGCCACTTCGCGCGCCTCGAATCGCTCATGGGGGAAGGCGTCATGATCCACGGCGGAAATCTCTGCCGTGAGGAACGCTATATCGAGCCGACCCTGTTCGGCGGTGTGAAGATGTCCCACCGCATCATGCAGGAGGAAATCTTCGGACCCCTTCTCCCCGTTATCGAATACGAATCCCTTGACGAGGTTGTCGCCCTCGTGAACACGATGCCGCGCCCGCTCGCACTGTACTATTTTACGGGGCAGCCCGGCAGGGCGAAGGCCCTGTTTTCGAGGGTGCCGTCGGGCGGCGCCTGCGTCAATGACACGGTCTCTCATGTCGGCAGCCACCATCTGCCCTTCGGCGGCATCGGCGAAAGCGGGATGGGGGTCTATCACGGCCGCCACGGCTTCGACACTTTTACCCACAGGCGCAGCGTTCTTTTCCGATCGAACCGGATCGATATGCCGCTGCGATACCCACCCTACGGGAAGAAGGTCAGCCTGCTGAAAACGTTGTTCAGGATTATCGGTTAGAGACGGACGTTCCGCGTAACCGACATCCGATCAAACCCTCTGAGCTGAAAACAAACGGCGCGAAAGAGGCGGAATAATCGGATCAAACGGCAACCAGCGAACGAATGACCCATATATCTTGAAATTTCGGGAAAAATCGTATCACTTGCGGCCCGATTGCACTGCGTGGCCATCGTTTTTTTTATTTTTCGTTCCGGTATCGTTCGACACGACAAGGGGGATGTATGCCCGACCAGCCAAAGACACATCAGGAACCGACCACGGAAAACGCCATTTTGATGGAACGAATCCGGGAATTGGAAGCAAAAGATGAAGTGCGGAATTGGGCCGGGGAGCTTATCCGGGTGAGGCTGTCTTTGCTGGAATTTGCCGCAACGCACTCGCTGGAAGAACTGTTGCAGAAAACACTGGATGAGGTCGGGGTTTTGTCCGACAGCCCCATTGGTTTTTATCACTTCGTAGGGAAAGATCAGAAGACCATTTTGCTTCAAGCATGGTCGACCCGGACGGTCAAGGAGTTCTGTAAGGCGGAAGGGAAAGGCATGCATTACGGGATCGATCAGGCGGGCGTATGGGTTGATTGTGTGCGCCAGAAGCGTCCCGTTATTCATAATGACTACAATTCACTGCCGCATCGCAAAGGGCTGCCGGAGGGGCATCCTCCCGTGATCAGGGAACTGGTTGTGCCTATCATGAGAGATGGAAGTGTTGCGGCCATCCTCGGCATGGGCAACAAGCCGACGGATTACACCCCTAGGGACATAGAGATCGTCTCATATCTGGCGGATGTGGCCTGGGCCATTATCGAGCGCAAGCGCGCCGAGGAGGCGCTGCGGGAAAGTGAGACAAAGTACCGTGTTCTTGTGGAAACCGCCGCAGATTCCATTTTCATTGCCCAGGACGGCATGATCAAATTCTGCAACAAAAACTTTGCCGATGTTTCCGGATATGGGCCGGCAGATCTAACCAACATGGCTTTCTCTGATTTAGTGCATCCCGACGATCGGCAAATGGTTTTCGAGCGGTACATGCAGAGGCTGGAGGGAAAAGATGTCCCCTCCCGGTATCGGTTCCGTTTCATAGATGCGCGGGGGAACACCCATTGGGCTGACATGAGCGTTGCGCTCATATCATGGGAGGGGAAACCGGCGAGTCTCTGCCTTGCCGCAGACATCACCGGGCTAAAGCAGGCCGAGGAAGCGCTCCGCAAAAGCGAAGAGAAGTTCCGCCATCTGTTCGAGAGAGCGGAAGAGGGCATCCTGATCGTCCGGGGAGAAACCCTTGAGTTCGTCAACCCGGCTATCGAGAGGATCATGGGACATCCCATGGACAAGCTCACATCGGGACCCTTTATCAATTTCATCCATCCCGACGATCAGGCGGAGGCCATCGACCGTCACCTCAGGAGAATGCGGGGCGAAGCTTTGGCGGCCGTCAACGATTTCAGGGTTATTACATCTGACGGGACGGTGAAATGGATCACCGCCAGTTCCCAGGTTGTCGAGTGGGAGGGAAAACCGGCGAACCTGAATTTCATAACGGACATCACCGCGCGCAAGCTTGCCGAGGAGGCGCTGAGAGAGAGCGAGGAACGATACAAGGGCCTTGTGGAGAGCTCCTTTGCCGGCGTCTACGTTGTCCAGAATGGGCGTTTTGTGTTCCTTAACGAAAATGCGGCTGCCTTCACCGGATACAGGCCGGAAGAGCTCGTCGGCAGACGCTCGGACACTATTGTTCATCCTGAAGATCTCTATGGGGTCACGCAAAAAGCGAGGGATATGCTTGATTCTCAATATTCCTCTCCCTATGAGTTCCGCATCGTGACGAAGGGTGGACAGGTGCGCTGGATCATGGAAACGGTCGCCTCAATTCACTACAACGGGAGCCCCGCCATTCTGGGCAACTCGATGGACATTACCGGGCAGAAAAACGCGGAGATCGAGCGTCAGGCTGCCCTTGAATCCCTTCAGGCGGTTCGGGACCTTGAAAAGGGGATCCTCCAGTCCGTGCCGCATGCCCTCTTCGGTGTGGAACGGCGGCAAATATTCTTTGCCAACGATGCCATGGAGGCGGTTTTCGGGTGGAAGCCCGAAGAGGTGATCGGGAAGAGCACCCGGGTTATTTTTCGCACGGACGAGGAGTGGGCTGAATACGGCGCCATGCTATATTCACGGCTTGAAAAGGAACCCCTGACCGTCTTTGAGTGGGATAAGCCCTTTGTCCGGAAAGACGGTTCGGCGTTCTTCTGCCGCATGAGCGTCTCCCGTATCGGTGCGGCGCTGGATGCAAACAGGAGAATCGTGGCGACCTTCGAGGACATCACCGACCGCAAACGGGCGGAGTTGGAGCGGGAGAAGCTTCAGGCGCAGCTCACCCGCGCCCAGAAGCTGGAATCCGTCGGGACGCTGGCCGGGGGCATCGCCCATGACTTCAACAATCTACTGATGGGGATTCAGGGTCACGCCTCCCTGATGATGCTTGGTTTCGATTCCTCTGATCCCCACCATGTCCGGCTGAAGCATATCGAGGAGCTGGTCCGAAGCGGCGCCGATCTGACCGGTCAGCTCCTGGGGTTTGCCCGGGGCGGCCGCTACAACGTGAAGCCCGTCTCCATGAACGAAATCGTCGAAAAGTCCTCCGCCATGTTCGGCAGAACCAGGAAGGAAATCAGGATTCACCGGAAGTACGCGAAAGACCCCTGCATCGCCGAGGTGGACCGGTCTCAGATGGAGCAGGTTTTCATGAACCTTTTTGTGAATGCCTGGCAGGCCATGCCCGGGGGCGGGGATATCTTCGTTGAGACGGAGGAGGTTGTTTTCGATGAGGCCTAGGCGATGCCCGGCCAGGCGTCGCCGGGACGATACGTGAAGGTGACCGTCACCGACACCGGCGCCGGCATGGACGAACAGACGAAGGAGCGTATCTTCGATCCATTCTTCACCACGAAGGGCATGGGCCGGGGGACGGGGCTGGGGCTGGCCACGGTCTACGGCATCCTGCGGGGTCACGGCGGCATGATCACCCTGGAGAGCGAACCCGGCCAGGGAACCAGCTTCATTCTCTATGTGCCGGCCTCCGGGAAAGACCCGGCCGGGGAGAGGATGGATTCAGCAGAGGGACCTGTTCGGGGCACGGAGGCGATCCTGCTGGTGGACGACGAAAAGATGATTCTGGAGGTAAGCCGGGAACTGCTGGAATCTCTTGGGTACCGGGTCTATGCCGCCGGCAGCGGCCAGGAGGCCGTCGCCATTTACATGGAAAAGAAAGGCGAGATCGACCTGGTGATCCTGGACATGGTCATGCCGGGGATATCGGGCGGCGAGACCTTCGATCGCCTGCGTGAGATCAACCCCGGAATAAAGGTTCTTCTTGCCAGCGGCTACAGCATCGAAGGGCAGGCCCAGGATATCCTTGGCCGTGGCTGCAACGGTTTCATCCAGAAGCCCTTCCGCCTGGAGGAGCTGTCACGGCGGGTGCGGCAGGTGCTGGACGGAATCTGTCATTAATTGACCTGGTCGATGCCCTTGAGGCCCAGGATCTTTCGGGCCTCGTCGGGCGTGGCCGGTTCGATGCCGAGTTCCCGGGCGATGCGCACCATCTTGGCCACCTGCTCTCCGTTGCTTTTGGCCATCTCTCCCTTATCCAGGAAGAGGTTGTCCTCCAGACCCACGCGGCAGTTGCCGCCGATGAGCAGGGATTGCGTGCAGAGGCGGAACTGGGCGCGCCCGGCCACGCAGACGGAAAATTCAAAGTCGCCGATGACCTCCCGGGCGTAGTCCACAAGAAACAGAAGATTTTTGCTGCTCGGCGTGATGCCCCCCAGAACGCCCATGACGAACTGGATGTAAACGGGCTTTTTGACATGACCCGCCTGGATCAGATAGGCGACGTTGTTGACCATGCCCGAATCGTAGATCTCGAACTCCGGCTTCGTCCCGTTCTGCTCAAAAAACCCGCAATACTCGCGCATTGTCTTGAAGGTATTGGGGAAAATGAAATCCTCGGACATGCCCAGGTACATCTTCTCCCATTCGAATTTCCATTCCTTGTATCGTGGAATAACCGGAAACAGGGCGAAATTGACGGACCCGGCGTTGAAGGAGGCCAGCTCCGGCCTGAAGAGCGTGACCGGGGCCACGCGCTGCTCCACGGTCATGCCCATGCCTCCGCCCGTGGTGATACAGATGACGATGTCGCAGCGGCTCTTGATACCCGTGATGATTTCCTTCATGAGATTCGTGTCGGGCACGGGCATGCCCGTTTCGGGGTTCCGGGCGTGGACGTGGCAGACCGCCGCGCCGGCTTCGTAGGCCCGCACGGCCTCGTCGGCGATTTGCTGAGGCGTGATGGGCAGATAGGGAGACATGGTCGGCGTGTGGATGCTTCCCGTGATGGCTGCGGTGATGACGGCTTTGTCTTTCATGCTGCTCTCCTTTTGTGATGATGCGTATGAAAATAGTCGCTTTGCTGTGTCGTGTCAATGGGTTATCGCATGCATGTTTATCCTCTTCCGGGACTGTTTTCACCCCCGGAGGATTTCGCCTGCGACCAGGACCTTGAGCAGATGAGAGACCCCCTCGACCTGCGGCCCGAAGATCACGTCGCGCCAGATCTGCGAGATTTTGTATTCCTGCATCAAGCCGTAGGACCCGTGGATGCCCATGGCGATGCGGGCCAGATCCACGGCGGTTTCGGTGACGAAGATCTTTGCCATCGCGGAATCCTTCAGGATATCGCCCTTGTTTTTGGCGTGGTCCGCCAGATAGCCGATGCGGTAGGTCATCCAGCGCGCGGCTTCGTACTTCATGGCCATGTCCACAATCGCCGTTTGCACGGACTGGAACTTCGTGATCGACTCTCCACGGTGCGTCCTCTCGCGGGCATAGTTCAGGGCCTCTTCGTAAGCCGCCAGCATCGTCCCCAGAAAGATCGAACTGATGCCGATCTTGCCCAAAGCAAGGGCCACCTTGAGAATCCAGAAACCCTTGCCCGGGCCGCCCAGCCGGTTTTCAACCGGCACGGCCAGGTCCTTGAGATAGACGTCGTAAAGCGGCGCCCCCTGGCAACCCATCTTGCGCCAGGGATCGGAAAGGGCGTAGCCGTCGCAGTATTTCTGCGCGATAAAGGCGCTGATCTCTCCGCTTTCCGTCTCGCGCGCGATCACGACGATGGGGCCGGGAAGGCTCGCATTCGTGATGAAGCGCTTGGTTCCGTTCAGAATGTAGGCGTCCCCCTTCCGGGTTGCCGTCGCCGTGATCTGTTTGGGATCGGACCCGGTTCCCGGCTCCGTGAAGGCGAAAGACAGGACCCCGTCGCCGTGGCAGCCGGGAGGCAGAAAGGCCTGTTTCTGTGCTTCCGTTCCGAAGGTCTCCACGGCCGCCAGTCCCACGGCGTTGACCGACATGATGACGGCCACGGCCGGGCAGATCCGGGCGATCTGCTCCATCACCAGGACGTAGTTCTGGTAGTCTGAACCGGCGCCGCCGTAGGCCTCCGGCATAAAAAGAGCAAAGAAATCAAGGTCCTTGATTTCCCGGATGACCGTCATGGGCACCTCGTTGTTCTCGATGATCGACGCAACCCGGGGCGCAAGGATCTTTTCGGCGTACTCCCTTGCCGATCTCTGAATCAGTTCCTGTTCTTCTGTAAGTTTGAAATCCACGTTATGACCTCCTGAAAATCTGTCTTATGACTCCGACCATTAAACATATCAATGGTCCTGCCGGACTTGATCCGGCATCCAGGTCCATTCCGGATTCCCGCCTGCGCGGGAATGACAAGGATCGTAATTTTCAGTAAAATTCCAAGGCCTCATATATTATTGCCGGAGTAATCATGAGACATCGGCTGAAGGTCAACGACCTAAAAAACCTTCGTTCCCTCCCCTGCCGGATGAGGATGAAGGCAAAGGGGAATTCCCGGCTGTTTTGCCAGTTATAAAAAATGATTATGTTTTCTCTCTACTTGCGGGCGTTACAATGCCCGCAAGCCTCTCCGCCGCCCTGCGATCGCGGTCGAAATCCGTCATGAGCCGGAAGTTCAGCCGCTGGGTCGCCGGAGGGCCGGCGGCAATGATGGACAGGATGGGCGTCAGGGCAGCCAGGCCCGACAGCGATTCACTCAGCCGGGCCATTTTCAGCCGATCCTCCACGGCCGCGCCCTTTCTGCCCTGGTGGTACTTGCGCAGCAGATCCCCGACAACGGGAATCTCCAGGTCGCAGGACGAGGGGCGCGTCACGAGGATGCCGCCCCCGATCTCGGCCAGACGCTGCCCTGCCTTCAGGATGGCCTCGTTCATGTATATCTTCGCCGCGTTGACCGAAAGCGTTTCGGGCAGGACGACGCCGGATGCGGTCGCCCCGGCCATGGCCGCCGATCCGGCGACGAGGCCGTAGAGCGTCTCGGCATCGATGCTCATGTCGGTCAGCTTCTCGCGGATGTGCCCCACCTTGCCCACGCCGTTATAATCCGCCATCGCCATGCCGGCGCCGATGCAGAGGTCGATATAACCGCAGCGGCAGGCGGCGGAGGCGAAGCGCTGGAAATCGGAAAACCGGTGGACGAGATCCCGCGCGGCCTTCCATTCGCCGCACAGGAAAACCCGTTCGTTGGGAACGAAGACGTGATCGAACAGGACATGGGCGCTCTGGTGCATGCCGAAGGTCGCGTTGCCGATGTCGTCAGGTTTCATGGCCATAAATTTGGCGTTCACGCAGGCCGAGTCGTTCACGTGGACGACGCCTGCCGTATCGCCCGGGACGGCGAAAGCCACGGCATAGGGTTCGTCGTCCGGTCCCAGCGCCGTCGTGGGGACGACAAGGCATTCGTGGGCAAGCGGCGCTCCGGATTGCTGGAGCTTGGCGCCGTTGATGACGATCCCGTCGGGACGGCGTTCCACAATGCGCACAAACAGATCCGGGTCGGCCTGCTGGTGCGGCGGCAGCGACCGGTCGCCCTTGGCGTCGGTGATGTTGCCCATCACGGTCAGGTCCTGCTGCTGGGCGGTCTTCAGGAATGTCCGGAAACGCTCGTGATATTGAGTACTTCCGTCGTTCAATTGGTCCACGTCATACGTGACCGACCACAGCGCATTGATCACGGCGCCGGCCACGCAGCGCCCGCCGAAGCACCCTCCCGTACGGCGCATGAGGCTGCGCTGCATTTTCATGCGGGCCAGGAGATCTTCGCGGGACTGGATGACATGCAGAAAACGGCTGATCGGCCTCCCCGCCAGGGGGCTTTGCGTCACAATCATGTCGTGCAGGTCCGGATCATAAGCCGGATCACAGGCCAGATCGTAGGTCTCCCGGATACAGTTGAAGGCCGGCCGCATGACCGGATGCCGCCAGAACGATTCGACCCGCTTCCCGTAGATAAAGACCACGGAGTTCATACGTTCGAGGGATTGCTCGTAAGTTGCCGCGTCCATCATGGCGTTGTCTCCTGTTAAAGGTAAAATCCATCGTGCCTGCGATACCCGTGCTGCATGATCGGTGCCAGTCGGCGGGAGGCGGCCGGATATTCATAACTATTTGATAAATCTCGCTTCACTTACCTAAACCGCGATGCCGGCCCCGGTCCTCCTGTCACCATATGGACAGATGTTTTCATATCGACTTGACCCTCGTTCCATTGGGCGGCGATCTGAATTCTGAAGGATTGTCGCTCGAGATCCTGCAAAATATTCCCCCTGCCAAAATATCATATTGACAGGGGAAATCCTTTCTCCTATATTGACACCGCGGAAGCGGAAGTTCCTGTCCATTCTCAATCAAAAATGACGTGCCCTCCTTTGGAAGAAAGCATCTGGCGGGGCCAACAGGCAGCGTCGACCACAAAAAAGTTCATTAAGTAACCGGAAAAAATCACAAACGGCTTATCGCAAAACAGAGATCATACACATCGGGTTCTTTGGCTTTGAGACATCAAGCGAAGCGGGCGGGACAGGTCCTTTTATGAACCAATTAAACGGAAAGGAGGCGAAATATCATGTATTTCATCACATTTTCCAGAAAAATGGGCACGAGCGGCTCGGAAATCGCTCAGCGCGTCGCGGATCAGCTCGGATACGCCTTACATGACACGGAGGCCATTGAAAATATGGCCCGCGAAATGGGTTTCCTCAATGATGTCCGCAATGTCGATGAAAAGACACCGTCTTTATTTACGAGGTTCTTTTCCCAGAAGCCGGAGGTGCACGCGGATCGTCTGAACTCGGTCATCTACGAACTGGCAAGCCGGGGGAGCGCCGTTTTTCTCGGCCGGGGGAGCCACATCCTCCTGCGCTCTTTTGAATGCGCCCTTCACGTGCGGGTCACGGCGTCGCTGGAGCATCGCATCCAGAACCTTGCCGCAAGGGGGATTCCGTGGGAAGAGGCCGTCAAATTGATCCAGAGAAGCGATTATGAGCGCAGCGGGTTCATCAAGCTTTTTTTCGGACTGGACTGGGAAAATTCCGAACTCTATGATGTCACGCTGAACATGGATCATGTGACGGTCAATCTTGCGGTCGAGACGGTCTTGCAGATGGCCCGGTCCGAGGAAGGCCGGACCTGCTCCATCGATGCGATGAAATCTCTGGAGATGATGGGCCTTGCCCGGAGAGCCGAGGCCACCCTGATCGAATCGGGTTTGTTGCAGGTTCCATCGGTCTCTGTGACGGAGCCGGGCCGGGTGCAATTGATCGGTGTCGCGACAAGCCAGGCGAACAAGGAAAGGATCGAACAGATCCTGATGGACGTCAAGGGGGTAAAGTCCATCGACAATCAAATCAAGGTCGTGGCAAGCTACGGCAAAAGTTGAGAAGGAACCTTGAAAGATGAAATGAACCGACGGCACACGCAATGAAAAATCTTTTTGCCGACATTCCCGGGAATCTGAAGGATGAACTTCTTGAAACCGTTCTTCAGGCGTCCGGCTTTCGCATTGAGAGAATTGTTTCCCGGGGTCATTGCTCGCCGGCGGGGTTCTGGTATGATCAGGACGAAAACGAATGGGTGATCCTGCTGAAGGGAAGCGCAGGTTTGCGCTTTGACGATCGGGAGGATGCCCTCGTCCTGCATCCCGGCGATTGCCTTCACATCGATCGGCGCCGAAGGCATCGCGTGGAGTGGACGGACCCGGTCAGCGAGACGATCTGGCTGGCCGTTCATTATCCCTGATCCTCTCTCACACGCGAATCGGCAATGCTGTCCTTGTTGTGCGTGGTCCATAAAAATATTGACTTTTGATTCCAATACGAAGAGAGTGCCGCAAAGGAATACGGTGATGAAGTTCACCGAAAGCGCCTCTCCGGGGCTGATGACTTCTACTTCCAATCTTGGGTAGGAGTTTTTTTTTGCTTGGGGGATCATAACGGCATAACCGGCAAAGAGATCATGAACAGCGAACCTCTGAGACAAAGAATATTGGATTATGTGATGGACAGGCAGTGTCGCGCAGGGGGGTTCTGCTTTTACAAACTGGAGGAGCCCAACGGTCTGGATACATACTGCGCCCTGTCCCTGTTGAGTCTGTTGGACGTTTCTTTCAACGACGAAAAGACCGTTGCCTATCTGCAAAACATGCAGAACGCAGACGGTTCCTATGACAGTATTTTCGCTGCCTTCTATTCCTTGAAAAGCCTGCTGCTGCTCGACAAGGAATCAAAGCAGGATCCCTGGCCCTATATCCTGAAACATATCCGGTATGACCGGGTGGACGCGGACAGGATGCCGGCGGAGATTACCTCGGTCTTCAAGAGAATGATCTTCCTGGTTGATCTGTATGTGACCTACAAAAGAACCCGTGATGAACGGATTGAAAATAATCTCCAGGATTTTGTTCTGCATTTTCATAATAAGGATCAGGGATTCGGCCACCATCAATCAACGCTTGGTGAAACCTCAAAGGCGCTGGTGCTGCTTTCATTGCTGGATTATCCGGTACAGGAACTCCATACGACGGATTTCATCAGGCAATGTGAGACATCTGCCTGCGGTTTTACAGATATCCCCGACACGTCTTTATCCTATTTGGAATATATTCACGCCGGGGTTCTGGCCGCTTTCATAACCGATTACCGAATCCGGTATCAGGATGAATGTGTGTCGTTCATCAGGCATTGCCAGAATCGAACCGGTGGATTTTCAAGAGTCATGCATGGCGGCATCGCCACGCTGGAGGACACTTTTCATGCCGCCCACGCCCTGAAACTTCTGTCGGTTTTGTAAAGGGAATTGTCCTTGTTTCATGAAGCCCCGGATGGAGTTATAGTTTATTAATAATATCCTTCTCATCAGGTACCTGATCATCCAAAATCGGCGCTTCCAGCAGATGGCTCGGCAGGAAAAATTTGTTCGCAATGATCGTCGGTATCACGGCACTGGCGATCACGGCACCCACAATAAAGGAATACTGCTGCTGCGTGATGATGTTGTTGGTTAAACCATATAACGCTGAGATTGTTCCAAATGTCAGCCCGGTGGACATCAGCAGCGTGTAGTACCATTTTTCCTTTTTATCCTCCCGGAAACCACGAATGGCCGGATAGAGACCGAATATTTTGGTAACGACTTTGCCGCCGAAAAGCACCAGAAAGATAACGGGTGACATAAGCAACGCCGGTATGGATACCAGGGCGCCGGCTCTGAGAAAATACAAAGGGGTTAAAAGGCCGATGGTCAATGTTCTAAGCCTCCTGACAAAGTGACCGTCGTCTTCCATCGTTCTTGCCAGAACCATCCCGAAAACATAGGCGGGCAGCACCGGTTCGCTGCCCGACCATAAAGCCAAAACGCCCATGGACAGCAATATGAAGAGAATCCATTTTGCACGGATGGCGGCGGTTTTATGCGCGAACCGTCGAATGATGAAATCTGTTATCGGACACAGAGTAAAAATCAAAAGAATCGTTACCGCAACGAATATGACCGTTTTGTATGTGAAAGGCGCGAATATCAGGCCAAGTGCGACAACGGTTCCCAGGTCATTGACGAAACAGGCGCCCAGAACCCCTTTCCCGAAATCGGTTTTATTGAATCCATATTCGAGCATAACGGCATAGACCACAGCCATGGAAGTTGTGGATAGTGCGATGCCGCACAATAAGCTCGCTTCCATACGCCATCCGATGAGGTAGAAAGAAATAAGAAAGCAGCCAATAAAGGGTGAGAAAAATCCAACCAATCCGATAACGGACACTTCCTTGATTTTGGATTTCATGACATCGGGATTCAACTCCGCTCCCGCGAGAAACGTCAACAACATGGCGCCGAGGCCTGTGCAGAATTTCATCCAGTCTGCGTTCAGAGAGAGTCTGTCAAAGTAACCGAACTGGAAAGCAACAAAACCGATGAGGGTGCCGACGATGATTTCCATCAGGGCAATAGAGATTTTCAGGCGGTTGGCGAAAACGGTGGACAAGACGGCGGCAAAAAACCAGAATGCCGCGACAAGATAAATCGCTTCCATGCAATAACTCCTTAACGGTTATTTAAACAGGAGTCATCAGCAATAAAAGCGATTAAAGGTGAACCCCATCACCTGTTCAATAAAGAGATGAACTCTTTACGGCGCGCCTCATTAAGCAAACTTGAATATTTTTGTCAATAAAATATTGCAATATCGGCATTCCATCTTAGGCCAGGGCGCCTCATGTTCGTCGCGAAATGCATTGAAATCATTGGCAAAACCTCATATGCCTTCCACGATCCTGATTTCCTCATCCGTCAATTCATACCATTAATTCATAGACCAGCCGGTCGACCTGGCGGTCGGTGGCGTCGATCTGGCGCTGGAGGTTCGTTTTTTCGTGATCTGTGTTTGCGGCGGCCAAATTTTTGTGAAGGGAAAGCATCTGCTCGACCAGCGCCACCATCTGGTCATGGCAGGCCTTGTCGACGAGGGTTGAGAATGGCTATCGATATGCTTCCATTTTCTTGAACTTCAGCGGTTTCTCTCGCATTTTTTCCAGCATCACGATCGGAAGAAATCTTCAACCTTCATTTCAAGGTCGTAGTGAATGATCTTTACCAATAATCCTTGAGGGACGTCTTTATTCCCATGATCGGGTATCGTTGTCTTTCTGCCATCCGGATGTACAAAACGTATGTGAGAGCCTTTTTGGCGCACAGCCTCAAATCCGAGTTGTTTTACTTTCTGGATTAGATTTCGGAAGGATATCGACGGGACATTGGTCACGACACGGCCACCTCAAGGTCCCGCATACCGACAAACGTCATCTCCGGAGCGAGAGAGTCTTCACATTCCAAGCAACAGGATATCGCTTCCCGTATATTTTCGACGGCCTCATCGATCGAGTCGCCATAACTCCTGCAGCCTTTTAAAATCGGACACTCAACAATATAAATCCCATTTTTATCCTGTTCAATGATAATGGGGAAATGTTTCTTCATGTGCCAACTCCTTTTTGTAGGTTCATGTACCTTTCGCAAGCCGGATCTTCCTGCCACTACGGCGGAACAATAGCAGAGGCTTCAGCGGCAGGCAAGACGGAAATGCTATCTGTCTCCTTTAACGATTTTAATTTCTTCTTCCGTCAATTCGTACAATTAATTCATAGACCAGCCGGTCGACCTGGCGGTCGGCGGCCCGCTCTAAATAGATTTCATGCACTTTGGGGGCGCTCCATGAGGAAATCATCAAGTTTTCTATACTTCAGCGGTTTCTCCCTCATTTTCTCAAGCACTCTCAAATCATCCATATCTTCCAGTCGCTCCAGCATCTCCTGATATTTATCAATATTCAGGATGATCGGCGGCGGATATTCCGGGCGTTCCTCCCTTTTTACTCGCCCAATCTCGATTCCCTGACGGGTGTGGCGTTCAATGAAAGAAATTGCATGCTCTACCGCTACAGGGAGATATTCATCAATTTCTGTCTGGTCTATGAACTGTGACGTTGTTTCTCCACGGAAACGGGCACATCGGATAGACGCATCGGGAAAAAAGCGCTTACGGTTTTTCCCGAAAAGTAGCAAGGCTCCCCGAGTTGGAACTTCCCTGCCCCCATAATCCGTGATCAGCCCCAACGATTTCTTTTTGGCGGCTGTGAACGACCGGAACACTGCACGAAAGAACTCGGAAGCTGCACGGAAGTCAATATCTTCCGAGTTGATTTCCGTGCACGGCATCTCATCAAAGAAAGTATTGCGTGCCAGGCGCTTTATATCTGCGATGATTTCAGGTCCTGCTCTCCGGTTCGTGGAACCGAGACGAATATAAACACCGTTCTCGGTCCCTTCCGATTTTACATGGTACGGACCAATTATATGCGGAACGGTGACAACAATAACCTCTCGATTTCTCCAAGAATGAATCTGAATATCCGGTATCAGCAAGGGGCAGATTGAATCCGAAAAAGTATTTGCGAGACGTTCCTCCTCTTTTAAAGGATCCTCCACGCCGATGATTTCTTTTGTCTTGTCTTTCACCCCAATGACCAGAAAACCACCGGCGGTGTTGGCGAATGCGACCACTGACTGTGCAATGCGTTGAAGGGAACGGCAATTCTCCTTAAACTCAATCGTCTTGCCCTCATCCCTAATCAGCAGAGATTGGATCATTTTTCCTTCACCTCTTGTCTCCAACCGTCAGCTTCAACACATTCAGTAGAATTATTTTCACATATACCCCCTTAAATCGTGTGCTTAGAAGCCGTATTATTTTTGCCATGGCTATTTTGAATCTTCCACGATTTTAATTTCTTCTTCTGTCAACTCATACAGTTCATAGACCAGCCGGTCGATCCGGCGGTCGGTGGCGTCGATCTGGCGCTGGAGGTTCGTTTTTTCGTGATCCGTGTTTGCGGCGGCCAATTTTTTGTGAAGGGAAAGCATCTGTTCGACCAGCGCCACCATGCGGTCATGGCGGGCCTTGTCGGCGGGATCGGAGAAATTGATGGGGCGGATGGGGAGCTGTTCGATAAATTGTGTGAAGTAGCGGAAGAAACCGCCTCGCATCGTGGTGCTTATCTTCTTGAGAAAGAAGTCCAGTACTTTACTGTTCAACAGCCCAAGTATGTACTTATGAGACTCAGCTACAGTGATTTTCAGCGTTATCCCATATCCGCTGGTGAACGCGTAGTCACCGGTTTCGTCCAAGGCGAAGGACGCTCGGTTAGCGATGTCAGGAACGAGTATCTTGGGCAGCCCCATAACATCTATGTTCTTCGGGTAAACGTAAGCATACCAAGATAACCCTTGCATCCTTCCGCGTTCGCGTTCCTCAAGATGGTGTTTATTTTCGTGAAGATAGCTAAAAGTTCGCGAGAACATCCCTTGGAACTTCACCGTCGGCCCAGGTGCCGATCTATTCGAAAAACTCCGCCGAATGCCAGCGAAAATGAGCGATGTAGTGAAACATATAGCCCAAGGCATTCGAACGAGCGCCAACGAGGTTTACGTTCTGGATATGGTCTCGT
>Ga0351881_1015_pt1 | contig 68323 bp, 62 predicted proteins | sample BONcelFGM3001E15_FD_206769 | JGI IMG/M metagenome (GOLD analysis project Ga0351881, IMG submission 206769) | Enriched cells from coal bed in the Powder River Basin, Montana, United States - BONCAT cells FGM rep3 HSBNCT.FGM.300.1.E15 ...
TATTGTAATGAAATAAAATCATGAAACCCAAAACAGAAATCAAAAAGCTTGGATTGTTTGACTCATTCCTGATTTATATTCCGGCAGCCATATTAATGTTTTGTCTGACAAAATATTTAATTCCCTATTTAAGTAGAACGATCGGCCAGGAGACAATCCTATTTTGGTTTATTGTCGCCGGATTAGGAATTTTTCTGCCATTAATCATTACCGGCATATTGATTTTAAAGGCCGAAGGCTTTGGAATTACCAGAAAAACATGGGTAGAGCGCCTAAGGTTCCGGAAAATTACAAAAAGAGATATTTTATGGTGTTTAGGTGGACTAATCCTGGTTGGAATATTCAGCGCACTAATAATGAAAGGCATGGAGTTATTGATTGGAAAATTCGATCACTCTCCGGCATTCATGTCGTTTGAGCCATTAACAAAAGGAAGATACTGGCTGCTTTTAATGTGGCTTCCATACTGGATTTTGAATATCCTCGGAGAGGAGTTTTTGTGGAGAGGAGTGATGCTGCCAAGACAAGAGGTTGCATTTGGAAAATATACATGGATAATTCATGGTATAGGCTGGGGATTATTTCATGTTGCATTCGGATGGCAATTGCTCATTACACTCATTCCACTTATTTTTATCCAATCCTACATAGTTCAGAAAACTAAAAATTCATGGATTGGAGTGATAATGCACGGCGGGTTAAACGGCCCGAGTTTTATCGCGATATGCTTTGGATTAATCTGATAATCAAATTGATAAATACAACATAATATGACCTTCGAAGAAATCGTAAACTACCGGCGTTCAGTCCGATTATACAAAGATACACCCATTGACCCGCAAAGAGTCAGGCATTGCCTTGAGCTGGCATCGCTTTCGCCAAACAGTTCCAATATGCAGATGTGGGAATTTTACCACATTACCGACCCCGAAACCCTCAAAAAACTTTCGGTGGCGTGCCTGAGCCAGCAAGCAGCAACATCGGCACAGCAGATGGTTGTATTCGTGACCAGGCAGGATCTCTACAAAAAAAGAGCAAAGCAGCTCATTGAGCTTGAATCCCAGAATGTGCTCAAAAACAGCCCCAAAGAGAAGCACGAAAAGCGCGTGAAAACCTGGAAAATGTACTACGGATATGTAATGCCGCTCCTATATTCACGTTTTCTGGGAATTTTCGGAATCCTCCGAAAACTCCTAGTGAACATTGTAGGCCTCTTCAGGCCAATCACATATCAGGTTTCTGAGGCCGATGCCCGTACTGTCGTGCACAAAACCTGCGCTCTGGCCGCACAGACATTCATGCTCGCCATGGCCGCCGAAGGCTACGACACCTGCCCCATGGAGGGCCTCGACAGCAGAAGGGTTAAGCGTATGCTGAAACTCCCTATGGGTGCCGAAATCAATATGGTCATTTCCTGCGGAATCCGCGCCGAAGGCGGAGTCTGGGGCGACCGCATGCGCGTCCCATTCGACGAAGTGTACAAACAAATATAAAATGAGTTTTTCGCAGACAATAAATCCGGAGATTTCGGAGACAATCATCGCTCTGGAAAAGGGGGCGCTTGAAAAATGGAATCAGGGCGATCCCAGCGGATATCTGAAGATATCGGCAGAAGATGTAACCTATTTCGACCCCGTAACCGAAAAGCGGCTGGAGGGTCTTGACAATCTTACAAAATACTACGAGCCTATCAAAGGGATAGTTGAAGTATCCAGATACGAAATGGTGAGTCCGAAAGTTGTGGCCGTGAATAATATGGCAATCCTCACCTTCACCCTGCACACTTACAAAGGAGAGGTGCTATCTATGTGGAACTGCACAGAGGTCTACAGACTGGAGCCGGACGGACAATGGAAAATAATTCATACCCACTGGTCGTCAGTTATGAAATAGATATTTTATAGATATAATATGGATATATTCTAAAAAATCCATTATATTTGTATAGATAAAATACGGATACATTATGGATAATTTTATAAATAAAATCCATTTCGACTTTCAGACTAACCAGCAAATATTAAAGTCAATAAGTTTTATTGACTCCTTCAGGGGAAGGTGGGAGTTAATTGAAGGTAAAGAGAATGTCTATCTTAAGGAGTTAAAGAAAATTGCCACAATTGAAAGCATCGGGTCATCAACCAGGATTGAGGGTGCTCAGCTGAGTAATGATGAAATCAGAAAACTCCTCAGTAATATACGCATAACAGATTTAAAATCAAGAGACGAGCAGGAGGTTGTCGGCTATTTTGATGTGCAGGAAATTATTAATAATAACTATCAAACAATAGACATCTCGAAAAATTTCATTCAGCAGTTACATCAGATGTTATTGAAATACAGTACAAAGGATGACAGGCACAGAGGCCTCTATAAAAATTTGCCAAATCAGGTTGTGGCCGGTTACCCCGACGGATCCAAAAAAATCATTTTTAACACAACCGAGCCTCACCTTGTCGAAAGCGAGATGCACAGCCTTATAGAGTGGACAAATAGTCAGCTTTCAGCAAAATTAATCCATCCCCTGATTGTTACCGGTTTATTTATTTACGAATTCTTGTCAATTCACCCTTTCCAGGACGGTAACGGGAGGCTTGCCAGATTGCTTACCAATCTGCTCCTGCTTAAAAACGGTTATCTTTTCATTCAGTATGTATCATTTGAAAATCTCATTGAACAGAAAAAGAAGTTGTACTATGAGGCTCTTATGGATGGGCAAAAGGAGAGATATTCAGAACGGGAGAAAATCGACAAGTGGATGCTCTTCTTTTTACAATCCATGGAGGAGTTGATTATCAGACTTGAGCAAAAATATGATCTCTTTAAATCCAAAGGCGGATATCTGAACGAGAGGCAGAAGAGGATTAAAGAGTACATTTCAGGCAATCAGCCTGTAAAGCTGTCGGATTTAGTAACCGGTATGCCGGACACCTCCGTCAACACCCTCAAAAAGGATTTACAGTATATGAAGGCCGAACAGATTATTGAATCTGTCGGGAAAAATAAAGGGACTATTTACATTTTAAAAGACGAATGAAAATTAAAAAGATTACAGATAATAAGAAAAAGTACCTTGACTTATTATTGCTGGCAGATGAGCAGGAAAACATGATTGATAAGTATTTGGGTGATGGAGACCTGTTTGCATTATTCGATGGTGACTTGAAAAGTGTTTGCGTTGTATTGCCAATTGACGCTGAAACCTGTGAGCTGAAAAATATTGCGACATATGAGAAATATCAAGGCAAAGGTTATGGCAAATCTTTGATAAGTTTCATCTCTGCTTTATACAAAGACAGCTACAGAACAATGCTTGTTGGAACAGGAGAAACCCCGGCAATCTTGTCCTTTTATGGAAGTTGCGGATTTATAGAGTCACACAGAATTAAGAACTTCTTTACAGACAATTATGACCATCCGATGTTCGAAGGAGATATTCAGCTAATTGATATGATCTACCTAAAAAAGATTTTATAAACAGTGGAATTAATTTCTCAAGAGATAATTATTTTTTCTCAATCAGAATCAAAATGACAGACACCAAACAAAACATTATTGAACACCACTGTTATACCGAGCTTGTATATAAGAGGATAAATAAAAAACTTTCTGTCAGTTTCTCAAATGATCAGATCGAAATCTTCATCAAAGAGGCATTGGAAAGCACAGATAAAATGTTTTTCGCTAAGAAGGGAAAGAACTTTTATGTAACCAATTCAGAAAAAAATATTAGAATAACCATTAATTCGAATACTTTCAGGGTAATAACTGTCGATAAAATTGGTAGGTGACAAAAGTATGGTATTAATAAATAATCTGAACCAAAAGAAGAATCCGGAATGAATAAATTTTTAGATAATATTGATAACCAGATTGAATTCAATCAAGGAAAAAACATATTTCTTGATAACGAAATCTCTTTAAGTTTTATTGATAATACAATAAAAGCAATTTCTAACATTGATGAGTTAAGTACAGATCAGGAAGATTTTCTTATTGATTATTCGACAGACAAAGCGATGGAAGAGTTTTGTCGAATTAATCAATATTATACATTTAATAGTCAAGCTAAAAGTGACTTAAGAAATATTTATCGTGATTTATTTAACGAAATTAAGATAAAAGTTTGCCCATTAAAAACGATTGAAAAAAATCATTATCACAACCTGAGGCAATGGCTTGAAAAAACTAATCCATTTTCAAATAAAATATATGCTAATGTAAATATTATTCCAGCTGCATGTTCTGAGTATAGTGCAGAATTACAGATTGATATACTGAAAATTGACACACAAGCTATTATGGAACCCGTCTTAGATATTGGGTGTGGAAAACAAGGAACCTTGGTAAATTATTTGTTAAAAAGTGGCTTAATTGTAAATGGGATTGACAGACTTACAAATTCAGATAATAATTTAATAAATTCTGATTGGCTGGAATTCAATTATGGTGTTGAAAAATGGGGTACAATAATTAGCAATCTTGGATTTTCGAATCATTTTAAACATCATAATTTACGAGAGGATGGCAATTATATTGAATATGCTAAAAAATTTATTGATATACTTAAATCCCTGAAAATCGGGGGCAGTTTTCATTATGCGCCAGACCTCCCTTTTATAGAACCATACTTGGATAGACAACAGTATAAAATTGATAAGCATGATATCGGGAATTTTGATTTCAAAACGACTGTAATTAAACGACTAAAATAATCTAGTGCAGAATGAAACAAACTACCTATTTACTTCGTCTTTCAGATAACTTCCCTATAGTGTTAATTTAATGAATATTTAATATATTTGTTAAAACACAATATAAGTCAATATGAAAAAGTTGTTGCCGCTATTGCTGATATTTGCCATTAGCTCATATTCAGGTTTTTCTCAAAGTGAATCATTCGCATCAATCATCAAAAATTCGGCCGATTCTTTGTCGGCGCAACTGCAGAAAAAAGAGAAAGAAAAAAGCTATCTCATAATGGATGTTGTGGTAAAGGAGTTTGGCAGAGGGGCGATTTTAATTCCCGGCACCTTCTTTGGCAAATACTTAAATGAGAGATATGCCGGTTCTGCTCCTGAGCTTAAGGAGGCGTACTCTATCTATATGGAGAGTCTTCAGCAGTATAACAACTACAAAGCGGCTAATAAAGCTTATGCTAAACTAGTCGCACTACCTTCAGCAAAAGCAGAACAAATCAAAACAAGAGACGAGAAACTGGCAACACTCCATTTTCAGCGTTACAGAAACGATACCATTTACAAGAATCTGGTGAATAAAAGTAATTTGTATGTAAAGAGATATTATGTTGCGTTGATTTCACATATTTATGATACTTTCAAGTCTAAAAATGAGATTTTTCCGGTATCATTACTTGGCATCGATCCTTTTGTCAAAAATATAACTCAGTTTGATGCTTCAATTTTTTCAATGGATAATCAAATTCAGCATATTAAATATCAGGTGCGTACATTAAAACAGAACTATGTAATAACAGATCTTAAGAATAAGACATACAGCCAGGGTGCGTTTGACTCACTTTATACGGCCAGAAAGAAAAACATTGACAGAGAGCGGGAGACGCCGGCTAAGGTGAAGGAGCTTGAGCAGAGGCTTGCCAGACTAACCCAAAAATACAGCAACCTTATTTTTGAGAAATACATTGATATGCGGGTGGCCGATTCAGCCTCGATTCCGGTATTCTCGATTCCCCTTGCTGCAAATGATGAGTATATCAGCTCCGTCGATTCATTGCGGACTCTCAGAGAGGCTTTTCAAAACAAGGATGCTCAGCTGACTGCGTTTCTTAAGGAGGATAAAGAGTATTCGGCCTTGTTCAAAAAAGCCGAAAACAATGAAATAGGAGGAGAGATGTTCAGGAAAGAATCGGTATACATTATAAACCAAAAGTTCAGAAATAACCACGATTATTTAAATCTCCGCAGAGAAAGAGACAGGACTCTCTTCAGATCTAACCTCGCAATTTTGAGGCACCTTGTTAAAGCCTATGCAATGGAGAACTCTTTCCTGGATCATAATTTCATTGGGGCCAGTGAGCTTGCCCAGATTAAAAGTCTCCCCGAGCTCTACCTGCTGGAGATGGAAATACGCAATATTCAGGGACTCATAGGGAACTCGTGGAACAATTACTATAACAGGACTTACGGAATGCCGTACATACAAAACATGAGTATTTATTCGATATGATTTAACACGACCGTGCTAAAATCAGAATTGACAATTTTGCATGAATTTTTTGCAAGTTCTGTTAAAAACTTGCACCTTTGATACTATCATATGATACTATCAGCATAAATACAAATGAAGCCACCGTATACGATAACCGGAAAGATACTCAAGCTGGTTGCCTCAATATCAGAGAGAATCGGTGAGGTGAATTCGGCCCATCTTCATAAACCTCCCGCAGAGTTAAGAAAGAAAAACAGAATTAAAACAATTCAGTCCTCTCTGGAAATTGAAGGGAACACTCTTACAGTTGAACAGATTACGGCAATTATTGAGAATAAAAGAGTTTCAGGCCCCGGTAAAGATATAATCGAAGTTCAGAATGCTCTTGTGGTCTATGAGAACCTGGATAAATTTGATCCAAATAGTTTTGATTCATTTTGTGAGGCACATGGCTTGCTTATGAAGGGGCTGATTGATTCGGCAGGCCGGCTCAGGGGGAAATCTGTAGGGATAGTGAGAGGATCTGAGATAACGCATGTTGCACCAAAGAGCGATTTGCTAAAACCATTACTTAATGATTTATTCAGCTATCTGAAAAATGATGATGAAATTAGCCTTATCAAAAGTTGTGTTTTTCACTATGAAATGGAATTTATTCATCCCTTTATTGACGGAAACGGCAGGATGGGAAGACTTTGGCAGACGCTGATATTAAAAAAATCATATCCTGTTTTTGAATATCTGCCTGTTGAATCCATTATTAAGGAGCGTCAGTTAAAGTATTATGAATCTTTGGCTACTTCTGACAATTCGGGAGAATCTACCATTTTCATCGAATTTATGCTTGATGTCATTCTTGAGTCACTTAAGGAATTACTCAGCATTCAGAACATCAGCCTTACGAATATTGACAGAATAAATCTTTTCAAATCGATAGTTAATGAGGCTGACTTTGCAAGGAAAGATTATCTGAAAAATTTCAGGGAAATATCATCTGCAACAGCTAGCCGTGATTTACAGTTTGCTGTTGAAAGAGGTATTTTAGAGAAAAGTGGTTTTAAGAACTCTACAAAGTATAAATTCATTTAAAATATTAACCATGAACCCAAACATCCCATTCCAGACTATTGACTGGAGCAGCGTTCCCAAACATGAATTTAAAGGCGAAACCGGCACAGCCTGTTGGCAGACAATGCAATACGAAGGGCTGAGAATCCGCATAGTTGAGTATTCCGCAGGCTATCTGGCAGACCACTGGTGCAAAAAGGGGCACATTGTTCACTGCCTCGAAGGCGAGTTCGAAAGCGAACTCCTTGATGGCGCTTCCTTCAGGCTGACACCAGGCATGACCTATGTTGTCTCAGACGATCTCAGCTCGCATCGCTCAAAAACTGTTGATGGGGTGAAGCTGATGATAATTGACGGGGATTTTTTGAAATTGAAATAAAGTGCAGCGCTTCGCGCGCGAGGCAATTTACCCCTGGGGTAATACTGCCAGAGTCCTGCTCGTGTGAAATGTTATCCAAAAATCTGTGAAGGATATAAATTTTTTCAGGAAATGTATAAAGCGCCGGGTTATATTATATGCAGCTTTGTATTGTTGTGAAAATATATTCACAATTTTATAATTCATATTATGAATGCAACAATAATAAAAGGAAACTGGAATGAGCAGAAAGGAAGGCTCAAACAAGCGTTCGCAAATTTAACCGACGACGATCTTATGTTTGTTGAAGGTAAGAAAGATGAAATGTTTGGAAAACTTCAGAAGAAACTTGGCAAAACCAGGGAAGAGCTGGACAAAATATTATCAGGACATTAGTATTCTGATTTCTCGTGCAGGTGCCGTTTAGCAATTCGAATGCTGAACGGCATTTTTTTTAGCCATAATTGACTGGGGAATTATTACACACTGATATTTGGTTTCCGGGATTACCTCCTTCAGAAGAGATTGTTCGTGAAGAGCTATCGCAGTTCATTAAAAATTTGGGTAAAGTGTATAAAAATCATAAATTTACACTGTTCTGTCAATTTGTAAGTCAGCAAACCATAAAATGAGGCTGCCATGAAAAGCAATATCATAAATTTACTAGACTTTGAAAGAATTAATCACCTGCTTGAAGGATTCAATAAAACGACCGGATTTGTTACTGCGATTCTGGATTTAGATGGAAATGTTCTTTCCAGGTCCGGATGGAGGTCTGTCTGCACAGACTTTCACCGTGTAAACAAGAAAACAGCAAAAAGATGTACCGTCAGTGATACTGTATTGGCCAATAAGATGGCTTCCGGGGAGAACTATCATTTCTATAAATGTCTGAATGGTTTGGTGGATGTGGCTGTTCCTTTGATAATCAATGGGGAACATGTTGCCAATCTCTTTTCGGGTCAATTCTTTTTTGAAAAACCAGACCTTGGAAAATTCAAAAAGCAGGCAGAAGAACATGGTTTTGACATCGAACAATACATGAAGGCAATTGCAGAGGTGCCTGTCTTTTCTGAAGATAGGGTAATGCCGGCTATGGACTTTCTTCTGAATATGACTGCAATGATAGCAGAAATGACCATGCAGAGAATGGAGCAAATTCAGCTGAATAAGGCGATTCAGGAAAGCGAAAAGTACAACCGGACTCTTTTTGAGGAATCTGCTTCGGGACTGGCATTAACTTCAATGGATGGAAAACTTATAGATATTAATTCTGCATTTGCTTCAATTATCGGCCGTTCAATCGATGAAACGAAAAAGCTCTCTTATTGGGATATTACTCCTGTAAAATATCAGGAAATGGAGCAAAAGCAGCTGGAAACCCTTAACAAAACAGGGAAATACGGCCCTTACGAAAAGGAGTATATCCACAGGGACGGGCATCTGGTTCCAGTTAAACTTCAAGGTCTTATCATCGAGAGAAAGAATGAGAAGTTTATCTGGTCAACTGTAGAAGATATATCTGAAAGGAAAATAGCAGAAGCAAAAAACAGAGAGAAGGATCTTCAGTTCAGAAAATTATCTGCCAATGTTCCCGATTTGATTTACCAGTTTACAAGGAAGCCGGACGGGAGTTATTGTGTACCTGTCTCATCTGATGGTATCAGGAATATTTTTGGATGCTCTCCCGAAGATGTGCTTGAAGATTTTACGCCTATAGGTAATGTAATTCACCCTGACGATGTCCAGAGGGTTATTGCCGATATTGAATACTCCGCAAAGCACCTTACATACTTTACATGTGAATTCAGGGTGAAAATACCCGGAAGAGCTGTACAATGGATTTTTTCGAGATCAAATCCAGAAAAACTTCCTGACGGAAGTATTACATGGTATGGATTCAATGCAGATATTACTCAAAGGAAAGAATTTGAAGACGCTCTCAGGGAGAGCGAAGGAAAATTCAGAAAAATATATGAAGAGGGTCCTTATGGAATGGTACTGGTAAACAGTGATTATAAATTCATAATGACTAACCGCACCTTCTGCGAGATAACCGGTTATTCAGAATCTGAACTCATGGAATTAACATTCAGGGACATTACATATTCTGAAGACAGGAATTTAGGTTTGGACAGCATCAGAAAACTTATAAATGGAGAGATTCCTGTATTCAAATCCGAGAAGAGATATGTAAGAAAGGACGGAACAATTATCTGGGGAGCTATTACCGTAGCTGCAAACTTCGATAAAGAGGGCAAGTTTTTGTATAACCTTGCAATAGTTGAGGATATAACAGGCAGAAAGCAAGCCGAAGAAAAAATCAATAACCTGAATGAAAGGCTGCAGTTGCTGGTAGAGGCAATACAGGAACTGTCAGTATCAGCTTCAATTGAGAGCATTATGGCTACTGTACGGACATCGGCAAGAAAACTATTAAATGCAGACGGATCAACTTTTATTCTCAGGGAAGGAGATAACTGTTACTACGCAGATGAAGATACTATAAAGCCATTATGGAAAGGGCAGCGTTTCCCCCTCACAGATTGCATAAGCGGCTGGGCAATGCTCAATAAAGAATCTGTTGTAATTGAAGATATCTACAACGATAAAAGAGTACCAACCGAAACCTACAAGTCTACTTATGTAAAAAGTATGGCTGTTGCGCCAATCAGGATCAGTAATCCCCTGGGGGCAATTGGTGCATACTGGAGCAGTCATTATCTGCCTTCAGAAATGGAAGTGAAATTATTGAATACTCTTGCCGACGCAGCCGCAAAAGCAGTCGAGAATGTACAGCTGATTGATAATCTTGAAAGAATAATCAGTGAAAGAACTTCTCAGCTTCAGGCTGCAAACAAGGAGCTGGAGACATTTACTTACTCGGTTTCGCACGACCTTAAGGCTCCGCTGAGAGGAATTGACGGGTACAGCAAGTTACTGGCTGACCTTTACGGAAACAAGCTTAATGAAGAGGCCATGCACTTTATTGCAACAATAAGGAGTTCAACTTTGCAAATGAACCAGCTGATTGAAGACCTGCTGCAGTATTCTCGCCTTGAAAGGAGTAATATGCAAATCAAACCATTAAAGATAAGGTCTGTGATTGATGCCATTTTAAAGATGAATGAGGAGGAGATTACTTCAAGCCAGTTCCGGGTGAGTGTTGAGGTTCCGGATGTTAAGATGAGTGTCGATAATAACGGAATTCAGATTGCACTGCGAAATCTTATTGAAAACGCCATAAAATTCACTAAAAAGAAAACCAATCCTCAAATTGTTATCAAGCTTGTAGAAGACCGGGAACAATGGATTATTTCGGTTGCCGACAACGGAATAGGCTTTGATATGAAATATAAGGAGAGAATTTTTGAAATCTTTCAGCGTTTGCAACGTGCCGAGGATTTTCCGGGCACCGGTATAGGCCTGGCAATGGTAGCCAAATCTGTACAGCGCATGAATGGTAAAGTATATGCAGACAGCATCCCGGGAGAGGGATCAACTTTCTATCTTGAAATCCCAAAATCTAATCAATTATGGAACGAAAATCTATGAACCAACCTATTCTGCTTGTCGAAGACAACCCGGTTGATCTCGATCTGACACTAAGGGCATTTTCATCTCAAAAACTTAGTAATCCTATTGAAATAGCGCGTGATGGGGAAGAGGCGCTGGCATTTATTGAGAAATGGGAGCAGGGAGATCCGCTGCCACTGGTTATTATGCTTGACTTAAAACTTCCAAAGGTTAGCGGACTGGAGGTGCTTGAGGTGATTAAAAACCATCCGGTATTCAAAACTATTCCGGTTGTTATTCTGACAACCTCAACCGATTCAACAGATGTTGAAACAGCCTACAATCTGGGCGTGAACTCATATATAGTGAAGCCGGTCGATTTCAGTAAGTTTATTGAAGTTGCAAAGCAAATCGAATTATACTGGTGCCTGTTAAATAAACCTGTATAGCTCATGAAAATACTCATTTTAGAAGACAATCCAATTGATGCAGATTTGTGCAGGAGGGCAATCAGCAGTGCTATACCTGGTTGCATAATTGATTTGGCGCCTGATATTGCCGGTGCCAGAAAACTTATTGCTTCCGACGTTCGCTATGATCTTGCATTGCTTGATGTAAACCTTCCGGACGGCAATGGTCTGGAATTACTGACTGAAATTCGTGAAAATTCTTTGGATATTGCTGTAGTTATATTTACAGATCAGGGAAACGAGGAGCTGGCAATAAGCGCGTTAAAAGCAGGAGCAGATGATTATATCGCAAAAAAGCAGGGATTTACTTCTGAGCTGCCTCATATCATCCCACACGCAATTTCCAGTTTTAAACAAAGTCAGAAACAAAAAACGGAGGTAATCAGGATTATATACATAGAACATAATCCTATGGATGTTGATCTGACATTACGCCATTTGAGAAAATTTGCCCCGAATATCCGGGTTGAAGTTCTTTCATCTGCAGAAGAGGCTTTAAATATATTGCCCGCCTCTTGGTCCGGTATGCCAGAACTCAATTATCAGCTGATTTTACTTGACTATCGTTTGCCGGGGATGAGTGCATTCGATTTTATCAAAACAATCCGCCAGGAGAGGATGATTGATATTCCGATTATTATTGTTACCGGTCAGGGAGATGAAGATATTGCTGTTCAGGCTCTGAAGCTTGGAGTAAGTAATTTCATCTCAAAAAACGAAAACTATCTTTTTAAATTGCCTCTGCTAATTAAGGATGCATATCAGCAGCTGGAACTTACAAGAAAGCAGGCAGAACTGGCGGCAAGCGAATCAAAGTACAGGCTGCTGGCAGAGAATTCTGGAGATGTGATTTTCACTCTGGATAAGGATTTAAAATTTTCCTATTCAAGTCCGGCTATAAAACACTTAAGAGGATACGAGCCCGAAGAGCTCCTCTCCAGGCATATATCAGAAATCCTTACTCCTGAGTCATATTCAAAAGCAGAAGGGATTACTGAGGATTATTCTTTATCTCTTTTGGATAATAAGCGGGAAATTACGCCTGAAAGGATACTGGAACTTGAAATGACAAGAAGAGATGGTTCGACAGTATGGACCGAAGTTAAAACCTCACTGATATTTGACGAAAATGGTGCCGTAAATGGAATTGTTGGAGTTGCAAGGGATATTACAGACAGGAGGAGGGCCATGGAAGAGCTGCGAAAGCTTTCAAGAGCAGTAGATCAGAGTCCCGAATCAATCATAATAACCAATACGCTCGGTGATATTGAGTTTTGCAACCCTGCAGTGTCGGAAGTTACCGGTTATACCAGAGAGGAGCTGCTGGGCCGGAATTCCCGGATATTTAAGTCTGGTTATACAAGCAAGGAGGAATACAAATTTATATGGGATACCATCGCTTCTGGTTCAATATGGAGCGGTGAATTCCGGAACAAAAAGAAAAGCGGGGAGTTGTACTGGGAGTCTGTGAGTATTACTCCTGTTTCTGGGAATTCAGGAAATATAACACACTATCTTGCAATCAAAAAGGACATTACTGAGCAAAAGAGGTTAATGGCTGAGTTAATTGAAGCGAAAGAGAGAGCCCAGGAGAGCGACAGGCTTAAGTCTGCCTTTCTTGCAAATATGAGTCATGAGATACGCACACCAATGAATGGAATCATGGGTTTTGCAGAATTGCTTAAAGAGCCAAATCTAACAGGAGAGGAGCAGCAGGGTTATATCAGAATTATCGAAAAGAGCGGTACAAGGATGCTCAATATCATTAATGATATTATAAGTATTTCTAAAATTGAGGCCGGCCTGGCTGTTGTTAATATTATGGAAATTAATATTAATGAGCAGATTGAAAATATATATGATAGTTTCAAACCGGATGCCGATGCAAAGGGAGTCAGTATTTCTATAAACAATTACCTGCCGCTTAATGAGGCAGTTATAAGAACTGACAAGGATAAGTTCAGCGGGATATTGATGAGCCTGGTTAAAAATGCCATTAAATACAGCGAAAATGGCAATGTTGAAGTTGGGTATGTTTTAAGAAATGACTCAGGTTCTAAATATCTGGAATTCTTTGTGAAAGATGACGGTATTGGCATTCCTGCAGACAGGCTGGACGAAGTCTTTAAGCGTTTTATTCAGGCAGATATCTATGATAAGATGGCATATCAGGGAGCCGGACTGGGGTTAGCCATCTCCAAGGCATATGTAGAGATGCTGGGAGGCAGGATTTGGGCCGAGTCTGAAGAGGGAAAAGGAAGTGTTTTCTACTTTACTCTTCCATTTCAGGGATAATCAACTTCTAAAGCATATATTTACAAACAAATTCAAATCAGGTGAAAATAATAAAACTCTTACTGGCGGCAGTGTCGTTGAGCCTTCTCTTTTCTTGTACTAAGGTTAATGAGCTGAAATTAACAGACCCTTTCTCCGGCAGTACCAAAGAGAGGAATTTAATTGTGGTTATAAGCGACATCCATTTGGGGGCCGATTTATCTTATGCCGAATGCAGCAAAAACCTCAGGTCACTTGAGCTTTTTCTATCAGAGGTAAAGTCGTCGCGTCATGTAAAGGAGCTGGTCATTGCAGGAGATATGCTTGATGAGTGGTTTATTCCGGCAACGGTGGATATTTATCAGGGTAAGGATCAGGCAGATTATGTAAACCGTATTGCAGCTGCCAACAGAGGGGTTATAAACGCTTTCAACAGTATAATAAAAGAGGGAAAGATACTTGTTACTTATGTTCCGGGGAATCATGATTTAACTATTACTTCTGAAAATGTTGACAGGTTATTTCCTGGAATTACTCAGGCCAGGGATGAGGCGCAAGGTCTTGGGACATATTATCCCGGAGGCTCACCGCAAATTGCAATCGAACATGGCCACCGCTACAATTTCTTCTGCGCCCCAGACCCAATTTCCAATCAGGATATAGCTCCGGGAACAATCACTCCTCCCGGTTATTTCTTTACAAGAATAGGTGTGCACAGTTATATAAACAACTTTCCGCCTCCTGTTGATGTAATACCGGAGGTTACCCCCAACATATTAGGAAGCCCCAGTCAGCTTATGCTTTTCCTTTACTGGAATGTGTGGAGCAGAACCCTGGAAAGGTTTACAATCCCAAACAAATTTGACGAGAAAATCATAGTGACCAATATGGATGGTTTCAGGGGCTCGTTTTCTGTAAATGATATACTGCCTTATCAGAGTATCAGGGGAGGACATATAGATGTTAAACTCTACAAGGGTATTCAGGATACCTGGAACGAAAGGCAGGTGCGCAATAAAGTAGCTGTCAGCATTCCTGTAAGCCAGGCAATTGCAAATGCTGCCAAAGCGGGGGAGTCTGACCTTCAGGCGAGGACACAGTACTTTCTAAATCCGCAGTCTGAGGCCAGAATAGTCATATTCGGACACACTCACGATCCAAAAATCATTGCATCAAATAACCATAAAGGGCAGAAATCGATCTATGCAAATTCAGGAACATGGATTGACCATAACAGCGTGGTTCCAACAATCATGAGCTTTGTCGTTATTACTCCTCAGAGTGAGAAGGAGAATTCTTACACACATGTAAGACTCTACAATTTTGAAAAAGAGATTGTAACTCTAATGGCCAGGGACTCTGTGCGGCTGTAACTCTCATAATATCAGGAGGTATTTCTATTTCCACCGGAGGGAAACTCCCCATGGATTAAAACGTCGCCTTTTGGTTTCCCAAAATGTGTGAAAAATATAAATTATTTCAGGAAATGTATAAAGTACAAGGGTTGATTATATTCAGCTTTGTATGGTTATGAATAATAATTATTGGCCAAACAACATGAAAAAGCTCAGTACAAAGAGATCTTCTATCACAGGAGATGCTTTGGCCCTTTCTGAAATGCGTTATCGCAGGCTTTTTGAATCGGCTAAGGATGGGATTCTTATTCTCGATGCTCAAACCGGTAAAATTGTTGATGTTAATCCATTTCTAATTGATCTGTTGGGCTATTCCAAACAGGAGTTTATTGAAAAATCAATTTGGGAAATTGGCACTTTTCAGGATATCTATGAAAATAAGGAGAAATTTTTAGAATTGCAGCAGCAGGAGTATGTAAGATATGATGATTTACCTCTTGTAACATCAAATGGCCGCAAAATCCATGTTGAGTTTGTAAGCAATGTTTATCTGGCTGATAATATTAAGGTTATTCAGTGCAATGTCAGAGATATTACTGAACGTGCCAATGCACAGATTGAGATTAAATTTCAGGCAGACCTTCTTAATAATGTAGGTCAGGCGATTATTGCCACTGATCTAATTGGGAATGTTACTTACTGGAATCAGGCTGCTGAAAAGATATACGGCTGGACTGCATCCGAAGCATTAGGTCAGAATATTATCCATTTAACTCCTTCAATGCAATCCGGCGATCAGGCTGCTGAAATATTAAAACTTTTGAGAGAGGGAAAGAGCTGGGCCGGAGAATTTGATGTCAGAAGAAAAGACGGAAGCAGTTTTCCGGCATTTGTAACAGACACTCCTATACTTGATTCTAAAGGTAATTTATCAGGCATCATAGGGATTTCAAGCGATATTACTGAACGAAAGAACGCGCAGATGGAACTGATAGGAGCTAAAGATAGAGCTGAGGAGAGTGACCGACTAAAAACATCCTTTCTGCACAATATCTCTCACGAAATCAGGACACCAATGAATGCGATCGTGGGCTTTTCAAGTTTTCTTGACGACCCGGATCTGACTCCTGAAAAACGTCTGGAGTATATCGAAATAATCATTAAAAGCAGTGACCAGTTGCTTGCCATAATAGATGATATAATAAGGATCGCCTCCATTGAAGCCGGACAGGTGAAGATTCAGGAGAACGAAATCAATATTAATATTTTATGTAAGCTCATTAAAGAGCAGTTTTCCCCAAAAGCCAGAGAGAAAGGGGTAACTCTCAGCCTGAAAATTGATTTTTCTGAAGAAGAGTCAATTATCAACACAGATACAACCAAACTGACTCAGATTCTCACAAATCTTATAGGCAATGCTTTAAAATTTACTCAGAAGGGTTCAGTAAATTTTGGCTTTAAGAAAAAAGGGAGACATCTTGAATTTTTTGTAGAAGATTCCGGAAAGGGGATTCCGCTGAACATGCAAAAATTAATATTTAACCGTTTTCGTCAGGTTGAAACCACCGATTCCCGAAATCTTGGTGGTTCTGGATTAGGTCTTTCAATATCAAAGGCCTATGTTGAAATGCTGGGCGGGAAAATGTGGGTCTCTTCCCAATTGGGCAAAGGGTCAATATTTTATTTTTCAATTCCATACAAAAATTCCATATCACAGTTACTCAACGGCCTTTTTCCTGTTAAAGAGCCAGATCTGAATTTGTTGTCATCTAAAACCATACTGGCAGCAGAAGATGAGGATACTAATTATTGGTTGTTAGAGAAAATACTGTCAGATTCAGGAATTACAATAATCAGGGCCCAAAACGGCATTGAAGCTGTTAAACTTTGTAAATCAAACCCAAACATTGACCTGGTATTAATGGATATAAAAATGCCGGAGATGGATGGATACGAAGCTACGGCAAAAATCAAAAAAGTTAGACCTGAGTTGCCGGTAATTGCCCAAACCGCCTACATTACCGAAGCCGACAGGAAAAGAGCCATTGCGTGCGGCTGCTCCGATTTCATCACCAAACCGATAGTGAAGAAATTATTGATATCTAAAGTTTGTAATCAGCTAATCAACAGAGCCGGCAAAATCTGAGCTCACCCTGTGACACTTTTCCTCTGAGGCAGAGAGCGTACTTTCGCCGGGCAAGCTCGCTGCTATTGCTATTTCTCTTTCATCAACCTCTCCAGCTTCTCCCGCGTGGCAGGAAACTCTCTTATTGAGAGTGCTTTCTTGTAGAGTTCGGTTGCTTTTTGTTTATTGCCCTGTGCTTCCTTGAATTCGCCCATTGAGTCGTAGACGTTGAAACTGTTGGGGTAGTTTCTGATGTTGAGTTCGAAAAGCATTTCGCTTTCGGCCATACGACCCTCTCCCATAAATCGGTAAGCCAGTGCATTAGCCATCATCTCCGGAAATTTGACAGGATAACCCATGAGCCTTGAAACCGATTCGTAATGTTTGTCGATGCGCATAAGGGTTTGGGCATTGAAGCCGGCGATGTCTGCGGCTGTCAGGTTAAACTGATAAAAGCTGAAAATTGAGCGAAGCCCGTCGTGCATAGAGATAATCGGAATAGTGTTATGATTGTCGGCAGCGTAGAATTTCGAGCCATATCTGAGTCCGTTTGCGGAGTTCGCCTTAAAGGCGCCGTCCAGCTTCATAATACTTCTGAAAAACTGTGTCTGCATTGTAGTGTCAGACATTGCTGAGGCTGAGTCCATCCCCGGAGTAAGCGTGTTTGCAATGGACATATACAACGATTTATTTCCGAACGATTTGCTCTTTAACACATCCTGCGCCTGCCTCAGGAGCTTCTCGTTATCCCACCACATTCCCGGATCGATAGAGAGATATGCGCTGAACATATGCGGATGGTTTATAAGCGCGTTTATAACTGTCAGCCCTCCAAAAGAGTGACCAACAAGTACTTTGTAAGGCTGAACGGGATATTTCGATTCGATGAAAGGCATAAGCTCCTTCTCAATATAAGCCATGAATTTGTCTGACCCTCCGGAGGTTGGGGCGACGGCATTTCCCATCAGGCGTATGGGGCCGGCCATATGAGAGGTGGTTAAGTCACGGGTACGGTCTGTATTTGTTATGCCCACAACGATCATCTCCGGGCAGAGAGTGTTTCTGGAGAACTGCTGAACCATTCCCACCACAGACAGAAAATGTGCGTCGCCGTCGAGCAGGTAGAGGACCGGGTAGTTTTTGGGACCGGTAATGTCATTGAGAGCACCCCCCGGCACATAAACCCAGACCCGTCTGGTTTCGTTCAGGATTTTCGACTCAATTCTCTCGATTGTTCCTATGGTTATGGAATTGACAGGCTGAGCAGTTATCAGCATATAGCTGAAACAAAATGCAATGAGGGCGAGTGTTTTTCTCATAGTTGTTAGTTTAATTGACGGTGTAGACATTAGGGGCGGATATATACAAGACACTCAGGGGCGGGAATACCCTACGAAAATTTGTGAAACTCTGCTAAAGTTTCCCACGTGCAACCCACCTGCCAGCCTAATTTCCATATTACTAATATTGAGGTAGTTGTAAATTGTAAATCTCATAATTTCTTAATTCAGCTATTTGTAAGGTTCACAAAATGTGATGAATGTAAATTAGGCTGGCAGGTGTCAATGCGCTTGACATTTTACCCCTGGGGAAAAGTGTCAGATCATTGATAAACAAGCGCTTATGCAAAATTGAAATATTTCACAACTAGCTGTATATGTGACGTTTGACACTTTTCCCCAGGGGTAAATTGCACGTGGGAAACTTTAGAACTCTGCCAGAGTTTTTACGAACTTGCAGATTATCAAAGCATAGCAATTTTGTAAAGCCTAAAATTTATCTGCCTGAAATATAGTTATAGTCTAGTATTCAATAACTTGCTAAAAACTCTGGCAGAGTTCAATAATTTTCTACTTATATTTGAATTCACTTTTATTGAATAGAAAATCCACAACATGAACTTAAACGAACTGAAACTCGACTGTGCAACTAAACAAAAGAAGGGGCTGCATTTTATTTTGGGATCGATTGTAATCTGGGCACTGGTGGCAATTGTCCATATGACTGACCTGCCCATCCTTACAAAGAACATGCTCACATTTTGTGCCACAGCGCCTTTAGTGCCTCTTGCATACTTTATTTCAAAGCTCATAAAAGTGGAGTTCAGCGACAAAAAGAATCCGCTTAACAACCTCGGCCTTCTCTTTTCGCTTAATCAGATGCTTTATCTGCTGATAGCCATGTGGGTATATGCTGCAGTTCCTGACAAAATGGTCATGGTAATTGCGATGATCTTTGGAGCGCACCTGCTGCCGTACGCATGGCTATACAGCTCCAGGATTTACGGAGTCATGTCAATCCTTGTCCCAATTGTCGCACTGGTAGCAGGTATGATGTATGACGCGTATATCCTGGCTCTGCTCATGGTGGTGTTTGAGGTGGTATTCAGCCTTGTGCTTTTTATGGAGGTAAAGAAGATGACGGTTAAATTAAACTGAAATATCCTTTAGAAAATCCAGTACGCCGAATATCCTTAGCAGCCAGATTATGACTACGATTACTATTACGATATTCAAAATACTTTTGATTTTCCTGTCCATTGGAATATAAGTGTTGACGAGCCATAAAATAAGGCCTGCAACAACCAGTACAATTAAGATAGTAAGTAGTGGCATAATAATATTGATTTAGTTTTGATTAATTTATCAAACCAAAGGTGGGCAGCAAATGCGTCAATATTATTACATTATTGGCAGAAATAGTTGCATTTTTTACGGGTCAATCAGTTAAAAAAATTGATAAGCGATTAACTCTGGCAGAGTTTTGCAGCCGGCATATAAAGCAAAAACCACTAACTAAAAATATATTACCATGGAAAATCAAATTGATGAGTGTTGTCCTGAGTTTGATGTATCAAAATGGGACAGAAAGAGGGAGGTATGGGAAAACCGTCAGTTCATTAAGGAAACAATGCCCACACTGTTTCACATGCCATTCCCGTCCACAATCGGGAAGAAGATAACCAAAATGTACGGCCAGGTTGAGAAGGCGGGAGCTCATCTGCCGGATAAAGCAGATACGCTGATTCTCTTCCGCGACCCGTCGGCCTTCCGGTCGGAAATCTACTATTCGGTTTCAAAAAAGGTTGCAGATGCAAAGAATTCCGAGATTTCAGGAACATTTGTGTCACGTGTTTTTGACGGCAATTACAATGAAATTCCCAAATTCATGAAGGAGATGAACCAGTACCTCAAAGAGAGCGGCGAATCGGCCACAGATTACTATATCCATTATGCCTACTGCCCGCTCTGCGCAAAGAAGTACGGGCATAATTATGTGACATTATTTGCGAATATTTAGCAATTCCGGCAGAAGATTTTTATATTTGCTACTGTGAACAAATTAAAGAAATCAATCTCTGCCGGTCTTCTTTTTATCTGCCTGATCCTAATTATGGCCGACTATGATTTCTTTCCCAAAGAGCATGTTCATACTATAGTAACATGTAATACAGTCTCCGGCATCGCAGACCACTTTGAGCATTCACATTCGCATGCATCTGTATACAATGTAATCTGCAATGAGCTAAAATCACGCACAGCTGATATATTTCCTCATCTGGATTTCATACCGGATTCAGAGGAGAGAGACAATACAGATTTTATTTCAAGTATCTGGCAACCTCCCAGGTTATCCCTGTTGTAAAACCAACTTCCCAAGTACAGGTTGCATTCTTTTTTATTGCAACAATTTATACATTCATTATGATTCACTCATATTTACTAATAATGACATGAATCTGGTGAATAATATTTCTACCTAATTTTTATACCAATATGAAAAGAATTATTTTATCAGTTATAATACTTTGTGCAGCAATAAATGCCGGTGCGCAGGATACGCTTAAAGTTGAAACAATTGTTAAGGACACACTTACAGCTCAGGCTCAGATTGCAGATACTCTTTTAACCCCTGAAGAGGAGTCGCTTTTGCCAGAGAATTATCTCTTTACTCAGCGCCTGCTATGGGGCAAAAAGGGATTGATGCGGAATCTCAATGTATTTGAATTGTCTGAAGATTCAAGAAATCTTGAGATGAATATCAGGTCATACACCGTCAGAGCACACCAGTACCTTGGCTACGCATCCCTGCTCAGTATGATTGGGGCGGGAATTACAGGTCAGCAACTTTACAAGGGGAATGAGAGGAATAAAGATCTGCATGAAACATTTGCAGGACTTTCAAATGTATTTTATTTTTCATCTGCAGCAATAGCACTTTTTCAGCCTCCGGTGATGCATGACAGGGCAAAGGGATTCACAAAATTCAGAATTCACAGGGTCCTTTCAGTAATTCACCTGTCTAGCATGATTGCTACTAATCTGCTTAGCGAACTTCAGGAGGATAATCCTGAGCTGAAACCTTATCACAAGGCTGCTGCAATCACTGCATTCAGTTCACTGTTTCTGGCAACGGTTGTAATAAAATTTTAAAACTCAGATTATGGAACAAATCTTATGGGATATTGCTATTGTAGCAAGTCTTCTAGGCTTTTTATTATTGATATTCGCATTTCTGACAGGTTTAAGAATTGTAAAAATTAAACCAAAAGTCAGAGCTCATAAAAAGGCCGCAATGGTTGCTTTTGGCGTAGTTTCCGTGCATGCTTTAATAATGTTTTACTTCTATTTTTTCGCTTAAATGATTTATGAAAAAACTACTTATACTATTTGTGCTTATAGTTGCACCGCTCATCTCCGCTAAGGCAGATCCGGCTAAAAAGGTAAATTTGTCATACCTTAACGGCAAACTTAAAATCGATATCCTGCATCGTGTAAAAGATGTAAAAACCCATTACATAGATCAGGTAATTATTAATGTTGATGGCAAAGAGGTGAAAACAATATCTTTAAAAACGCAATCGTCGCAGGACGCAGAGAATCTTGAACTGCAGGTTCCTGAGATTAAAAGCGGAAGTAAAGTTGTTGTAAAAACCCGTTGTAATGAATTCGGGATGAAATCAGGGAAATTGACAATTCAATAAACAAAACAAAATTTAAATATTTAATTCAGAGCGGCTTGAGAAAGTCGCTCTTTTATTTAAGATGAGCAAGCAGCTGTTCTCTGTAAATTGCCCCTACCGGTATTTTATTGCCTTTAATGGTAACCTGGCTTCTCTCCACCACCTCTAATGCAGAAGTTGAGATAATAAATGACTTATGAATGCGGACAAATTGCTCTTTTGGAAGTATTTCAATTGCCTCTTTCATTGTCATAAGCGATAAGATTTTCTCCTTTAGGGTATGAAAAATCATATAGTTTCCGGAGGCTTCAACAAATAGAATTGAAGAGAGATTAGCTCTGTGTAATTTGCTGCCACTCTTTATATTGATTACCCTATCTTCTGGAGTTAAGTTCCCGGCAATGTTTATACTGTTACGACTGCCCGCTTCTTGAGCAGCTACCATTTCTGATGCCTTATTGACAGCCTTCAGGAAGCGATCGTATCTTATTGGTTTTAGTAAATAGTCAGCTGCATTATACTCGTAACTTTCTGCCCCATATTCTGAATAGGCAGTAGTGAAAATAATAACAGGGCAATGAGTAAGTGACTTAATTAGTTGGATACCCGTTAACTCAGGCATGTTTATATCAAGGAACAATATGTCAATATTGTTTTTCATCAGAAAAGAGTGTGCTTTAACAGGATTGGAAAAGAAACCCGCCAATTCAAGTGAATCTGTCTTCTCAACGTAGCTTTTCAGCAAGTCTATTGCAAAAGGCTCATCATCCAGAATAATACACTTCATATGTTATAATTTTAGGTTTAGAGATAAGTTAACAATAAATAATTCTCCGTCATTAGAAATTTCTAAAATATGTTTTGACGGATATAGGATTGAAAGTCGTTTTTTAACATTTTCCAGGCCAATCCCGGATTTTATGTTTGTCTGTGCTTTCGTCTCAGAATTAATGACCGGGTTGGTTATATAAAGATGCAGATTATTATTACGGCACTCAATTTCAATTTTAATTTCTGTTGGAAAATTGAATGAGATTCCATATTTAAAAGCATTCTCAATAAAAGGAATTAAAAGGAGAGGGGATATTTGGTAATTATCGTTGTCTGTACTTATGTTCATAGATATCTTAACCGGCATGTCGGCAGATGTTCTCATCCTTTGCAGTGCTACAAAACTTTCTATATGATCAAGCTCTTTTCGAATAGGAACCTTACTGATATTGCTGTCATAAAGCACATACCGAAGTTGTGCAGAGATTTTTTCAATAATATCTGCAGTCCTCTCATCACCAGAAGTTGTTGCACTGGAAAATGCCATATTAAGCATGTTAAATAAAACATGAGGATTAACTTGTGCCTTCAGAAAATCCAGTTCTGCTGTGAGCTTTTGCGATTTTAATTCCTGTCTTTGTCCTTCTGATTTTAACCACATTTTTATCAGTCCATAACCCAGGGCAATTGCAAGAATAAAGATGTTAATCGCAAGGGTAACCACAAACTGGCTGTGAAATGGCTCCTCTATTGTAGAGTAGTATACAGGAAACAGTAGATAGTCCAAAATGGCCTCAGATAAAGTTAACACTATGAGGATAATAATTAATTGAAGAAAAAATATTGAGTTGAATTTTCTTTCATAGTATTTGCCAATCAATTTAATTGATACAGTATAAAAAAGAATAATATTAAAAATTGTTCCAACTGCAACAGGATACACAAAACCGCCCATCTCCCTTTTCACGTTCCCAATTGTTTGAACAAAAGCGGTAAATAATATAAATCCTGTTATCCATATTATGGAATGGATAATAAACTCTTTTTGTTTAGAATTACTCATTGTATAATTGTGGATTAATCTAATAAGACTCTCTGGATTTGAGTATAACTGTTCAAATTTACTCTTATTAAACAATTAAATGATCCCGGGTTGACAAAATCACAGTTATAATATTTGAAATGGCAGTATTTATTGATAACCGATATTTATAGTATTTGTATTGTCGTTTTGAATAGTTATCTAACTGTTGGTCATAAAGATTTGCATGAGTATTCTAAGGCTTCTACTTTCGGTGCAATTAAAAATATAAAATCTAATTCCAATGAAAAAATTATTAATTGCACTTTGTCTTTCTCTAATTTCTGCTGGTATGACAGCTCAAGAGCAGTATGCCGGAAAATGGTACGGGGATCTTGTTATTAATCCTACATTTAAACTCACAATGGCATTTGAAATATCGGCAATGTCAAACGGAGAGTATGAAGCTGTTTTTCACAGCGTAACTCAGAAGAGTTTTAATATTGTTGTTAATACAGTAACAGCAAAAGGTGATTCTTTATTAATGGATATTCAGATGCTGGCATCTCTCTTCAGGGGTCAGATTATTGCTGATTCTGTTTCAGGGGAGAAAACAATACTGAAAGGAACTTTCGGAAGTAAAGGAGGGAGAGCCTTTCCGCTTTACCTTAAAAAATGTGAAGAGTTCCCGTTTGATATTGCCAGGAGGCCGCAGGAACCCAAAAAACCATATCCATATCATTCAGAGGATGTCAGCTTTACAAATGCCAGCAAGAATATTGTGCTGAGGGGCACCTTAACAAAGCCGTTTAATTCTAAAAATGTTCCGGCAGTTGTTCTTATTTCCGGGTCAGGTGCATCTGACAGAAATCAGACAATTTTTGGGCATAAGGTATTTCTGGTACTTGCAGACTACCTTACCCGCAATGGATTTGCAGTACTGCGTTACGACGACAGGGGGGCAGGGCAGTCAGAAGGAAGTTTCAGGGATGCAACAATCAGGGACCATGCAGAGGATGCCTCATTTGCGCTGGATTATCTCAAAAGCAGAGCCGATATAGATTCCAGACGAATTGGGTTTATTGGTCACAGTCTTGGCGGGGAAATAGCTCCGGTTGCCGCAACAATTAATAAAAGTAACGCATTTGTTGTGCTGATGGCAGGATCTGCTATCTCTTTAAGAGAGGTTATTTTTAAACAGTGTGATGCAGTTTATACATCACTGGGAGCCTCCAGAGAGGGAATCGGCTTAAACAGGGAGATTCTTGAGAGTACAATGGAGATATTCAGAAACTCAGCAAATGACAGTATAGCTAAAGAGGATATCAAAAGAAGCCTGCTCGCCTTTAACGGGAGAGTTGCTGCTCTGGACCAGAGTGACAGGGAGAAAATTGGACTCTCTTCGCCTCTCAAATTATCTGATTTTAGCAGTCTGCTGATGCCTTTTATGAGGTATGACCTGTTCCACAATCCCTCAGAAACGCTCAAAGAGGTTAAGTGTCCCGTATTTGCACTTATAGGAGACAAGGATATTCAGGTACTGCCCGAAAACCTTCCCCTCATTGAACAAGCCCTTATTTCTGGCGGAAATAAGAATGTTACAACTAAACTTTACAAAAACCGGAATCATCTTTTACAAAACTGCATAACAGGAGAGGTTGAGGAGTACGGAGATATAGAAGAGACAATTTCAGAAGAGGTTGTTAATGATATTATCGCCTGGATAAAGAAACTGGCACAATAACTTCAATTTTTTTACTTTGAAAGACTAAAGTTATTACAATAAGTGTAATTAAGTTATTGAATAATGAAGGACTTTGTGTAACTTTAGCTATTATGGAAAACGAAACTACTCTTTTGATAGAGAGAATTAAAGAGCTCGAAGAGGAAAATTTGAGTCTCAGAAAACAACAGGTTGAGATCTCTGAGGCAAAAGAGTTGTATCTAAAAATTTTTGAAGAATTTCCCGCGTTAATCTGGCGGTCGCGGTTAGACAAGTTGTGCGACTATTTTAATAAAACCTGGCTTGAATTCACAGGCAGAACAATGGAACAGGAGTTTGGAAACGGCTGGGCAGAGGGTGTTCACCCGGACGATTTTGACTTTTGTGTCCAGACTTATGTTGCAGCATTTGATAAAAGAGAGTCTTTTCTGATGGAGTACAGAATGAAAAACAGTTCAGGCGAATATCGCTGGATTCGTGACTTTGGACGGCCGTTTTATGACCTTGATAATTCATTTCTGGGCTACATTGGCTCCTGCTATGACATAACAGAGATAAAAGACAATGAGCTGAGACTTATTGAGCTTAACGCATCTAAAGACAAGTTCTTTTCGATTATAGCGCACGATTTAAAATCTCCTTTTAACTCAATAATTGGGTTCAGTGAACTTCTGGTAGAAAAAGCAACTGAGAAAAATTACTGCAGAGTTGATGAAATTGCCGCCATAATACTTAATTCATCATGTATGGCAATGGACTTGTTAGCTAATCTTCTGGCCTGGTCACAAATGGAAACGGGCAAAATGACATTCAATCCGGAACAGTTTGATATGTCGGGAATTTTATCCGAAACAATTTCATTGATACGGCCAGCGGCAGAGCAAAAATCGATTCAGATTGAGAACAGAGTATCCCCGGATACAAAAGTTTTTGCCGACAAAAAAATGATTAATACTGTATTGAGAAACTTAGTTTCCAATGCAATTAAATTTACTGACGCCGGCGGAAGAATTGAGATATCTTCTGAGATTTCTGTAGATGAGGTTATTTTTACAGTTAAAGACAACGGAGTAGGGATTCCTGAAGATAGAACAGGAAAACTATTCACCATTAACGATAATATCTCGACACCCGGTACCAGACAGGAAAAAGGAACCGGACTTGGCTTAATGTTGTGCAAAGAATTCATTGATAAAAACAATGGGAAAATATGGGTTGAGAGTATCGTTGGAGAGGGCTCAACCTTTAGCTTCTCATTACCGGTTGCCAGTATGAACGAAATAGTGCAATAGTTGGGATGATCAAAAACGGAGAATTTTTAAAAAGACAGTACCCGCAAAGTTTTCTGATTAAACAGCCTTTGTGGGGTACTGTTGCTTTTGCGGTTATTCTTTATTTCTTTGCAGTTATCTACCATCCTCTGAACATTCACGGTACCGGCAGCATGAGTTTCAGCATTACTATGCTGATATATTGCCTGCTGGTGTCGGCGTTTGTCTTAGGCATCTCACTGCTGATAAAAAAGACAAATTGTTTTTCAAAAAACAAAAGCTGGACCGTATCCAAAGAGCTGCTCTCAATTATAACACTTCTCTTCTGCATAGGGTTTTCGGCATATTTTGCCGGATTTGTAATGGAAAATCAGGACTCAAGGTGGAATCCGGCAACTTTTCTGGACTCTTTTTCGCGATCTGTGCTTATAGGACTAATTCCGGTCCTGCTCCCGTCACTACTGAACATCAGATTTGCCTTTACTCCCGAGATATTCAGGGAGTATAAATTCCAGGAGAGCGGAGAGAGAGGAAAGAGTGATAAAGATATAATTCATATTAAATCCAGAGCCAAAAGAGAGGAGCTTAGTTTTATGCCGGATGAATTTATTTATGCCGAATCTGATGGGAATTACGTGGTTTTTCATCTCGTTAAACAGGAAAAGACATTTGAGGTAACTATCCGGAACTCGGTAAGCGAAATTGAACGCCAGCTTGCTGTTATACCATATTTCATGCGTACTCACAGGGCCTTTATAGTCAATCTGGAAAAGGTTGTCTCAAATATCGGAAACTCCCTGGGCTACCAGCTGAGACTAAAAGGGAGCAGCAATTCAATCCCCGTTTCACGTCAGAATATCCGGAAATTTGATGATCTTGCCAGGCAATTTCTCCTTTCTGTTCATAACTGATTCTTGCCCGCTCTTTCTGTTTATACCAGATTCTTGCTGTATATCCCACTAATTTTGTGAGCTGGCGGAATCTCATTCCATTTGCACTGTTTAACAAAAATCAGTGTAATGAAAACAGTTGGAATTTTAACTCTATTAGTATCAGTATTCATAACCTCAGAGCTAAGTGCTCAATTAAACCAAGATGCAGGAACCATTCTCCTGCAGGATTCAACAACCCTTCTAAAGGAGAGCGTTGTAACTGCCGAGCGGCTGAAGGGAAAATCAGAAAACGGCAAGACCATATTCTTTATGAATAACACAATCCTGTCTGCATCGGGAAGTGCACCTGATGTGCTGAGGCATATCCCCGGCATTCAGGTCGATATGAAGCACAATATTACGCTTGAAGGCAGTTCAAAGATACTTCTCTTTGTTAACGGAAAAGAGCGAGATAAAAGCTTTATAAGTCAGCTGAACCCTTCTCAAATTGATAAGGTGGAAATCCTGAACGTACCACCCTCAAATTATGACGGGAGTGTGACAGGAGTTATAAATATCGTTCTTAAAAAGGATGTTGAAACAGGGTTCAGCGGCCGGTTTTTTACAGAAATTCCCACAAGTAATCAAATTGTTTACTCCTTTCCGGCCGCCGGGATTCAGTATGGATCCGAAAAGCTGACCATATATGCCTCTTATAGCGGAGAAATTAACCTGGAGAATATTGACGAGACCCACAGGTGGCAAACCAGAGGAGCTGCTCCGGAAATAAATATAAGCTGGACAGAGATGGTGAGGCAAAATAATCTTTCGCATAAAATCCATTACGGACTAGATTATCAGGTAACTCCCGGAGATGTTCTGAGCTATTACGGATCAGTTAATCCGTATTCATATGAACAAAATGGCATTGTAAAATCAGATTTTAACGGTGATGCAGACAATACCGGGCTAATAAAGCGGGAGGAGAGAGATAAGAATCTGAATATTTTCAACTCATTTTATTACAAACACACTTTCAAGAAACCCGGAAGAGAACTTTCTGCCGAACTTAGCAATTCAATTCTCAGGTCAGATAATTCTGTTTCGTACACAGATAACTCAAACAGTGACAATCTTCCGGTTGTCAATTCAGAAAAACCGGAACAGCTCTCATCAAGTATCAAGATTGATTTTTCAAACCCCATTGGCGAGAATATTATGGTGAATACCGGCTTAAGAGCGGGTGTTAATTCGATGCAAAACGAAACAGCATCCGGGTTTGAATATAAGGAGCATTTATACGCTCTGTACGGGACTTTCAGCTATAAGAGGAGCAAGTCTAACCTCAGCTTTGGGCTGAGAGCAGAATATTCAGAATCGGCCTTAAAAAACAGCTTTGACAAAGGAAGAGTGTCGCTTTTACCCTATATGACTTTTCAATATAAACTGAATTCAAGGCATAATCTCCTTTTTGCATACAGGCGTTCTGTGAACAGGCCCTCCGTTTTTCAGCTTAATCCCTACACTTATGCAGATAACCGGTTCTTTGTGCGAAAAGGGAATCCTCTGCTTGAGCCGGAATACAGGAACATGATTTATGCCGGGCACTCAATTCGTTTAGGTGTCAGTTATATATCTTACAGGGTGTTTTATGAGAGTGCAGGCAATGTGATAAACCCTCTTACTGTGTTAAAAAATGGTGAGTCGTTCGAAACTCGGTTGCAGAATCTGGGAGAGATTCATCAGGCGGGGATGCAGTTTTCCGGTTCGCTTAAATTCGGACCTGTGACAATAAGTACCTCCGCCAGACTATTCAGTCAATTTACAACAGCCGGCAATCTGGCAAAGCAGTATAAGATTCAGAACAGACAAAACCTTGCTTTTGACGCCGGAATTACCTCTGTAATTTCATTTAAACATGACTTTGCGCTCTCCGGAACAATTCAGTACTCAACAACAAAAATCAATATTCAGGAAAACACCCGCGCAGAGGCTCTTTATATCTTTTCACTGGACAAAACCTTCAAAAGCAACATCAAGTTGGGTGTAATGACGGCTCTCCCTTTTGCGGGAACATTTGTTTACCAGCAGAGTGAGATTGAGGCTGATAATTTCTCCGGCAGTTACAGCGGAAATCTGAAGCTCCCTGAGTTTCCTGTAATGTTCAGACTCAGTTATCAGTTTAAAACAGGTCAGGATAAAATACTCATTCACAGAGAGAGGGATGAGGCTCCCAGAAGAAAGAAATCGGGGTTTTAGTGCGGAATCCTCATTTGCTACGACAACAACATTGTGGAGAATGTTCGTGCCACCAAACTGCTTGGGGCCGATATCATCTTTATGCCGCATGTAACTATGTGCACTCCGTCAACAAGGCCGGGTGCAGGATTCGTAGATCCGATGCTATGGGAAAACCGTGAGGCCGATTCCACCTCCCTCCGCCTGGAATTTGACGGTATGAAGGGACGCGCCTGGCTTATGAAATGGCTCCCTTCGAGAGCCTACGACAACGCCATCTACGCAATCTTCTCCAACCCCATTGGGATGGACGACGATCAGCTTAAAAACGGCTGTTCAATGATTATTGACCCTTTTGGTGACATCATTGCCGAATGCCGCTCCTTTGACGACTCCTTCGTTACCGCCACCATCACCCCCGAAAAGCTTACTCTAGCCGGAGGCCACCGCTACCTCAACGCCCGCCGTCCGGAGCTATACAGAGATATTATAGGGCAGGAGCATGATTCGGAGCAGAAAGTTGTGTGGCTGGAGAATAAATAAATTCATTTGCAACATTTAGCACGTATCCTGCATCTTAAGAATATATTTCTCATTATTTTCTCTGAAAATTCTCTGTTATGAAATTGGTTAAATCGGGTTTTCTGAATGGTGTCAATCTGCTGATTGGCGCATTACTCGCTGTTTTGGGCTTTGGGGCTTCTTGTGAGCGTATTGCAAGGTGTGAGTATGGGACGCCGTCGGCGAAGTTTATTGTGAGCGGGCAGGTGAAATCTGCCGAAACCAATTTGCCGGTACAGAATGTGATGGTGGTGATGAAAACCGATACGGCCTACACAAATGCAGCAGGTGAGTATGAGGTAGAAGATAAGTTTGCTTTTCCAATGAATCAGACCTATACGGTCAAATTCAGGGATATAAGGGCTGAGTCGCTCAAGCAGTATTCAGACCTTGATACAACGGTCGAGTTCAAAAATCCGGTCTATACCGGAGGCGATAACCACTGGTATGTGGGCGAGACAGAGAAGGATGTTGATGTGAAGCTTAAAGCTAAATAATGAGTGTTCTGAACATCCCCCTCAAAAAGCGCATTGCGCTCAATCTCTTTAGCCGTTTCAAAAAGAACGAATACAAACTTCATAAGTTAAATTACATCTTCTGGGAGGCGACTCTCAGGTGCAATCTCAACTGCATTCACTGCGGAAGCGACTGCAAGCGAGAGGCGGGTGTGCCGGATATGCCTGTTGCAGATTTCCTGAGGGCGATAGATGAGGTGCAGGAGATTGTCAGCCCAAATGAGACCATGATAGTTTTTACCGGTGGCGAGGCTCTGGTAAGGCGTGACCTTGAGGAGGCGGGGCTGGCTCTGCATAAAAGGGGTTTTCCGTGGGGGATTGTGACCAATGGTATGCTGATGGACAAAAAGCGTCTCGATTCATTGCTGGGGGCAGGGCTGAGGGCTGTGACCATCAGCTTTGACGGTATGGAGGAGAGTCATAACTGGCTCAGGGGTTCTGCGAAAAGTTATGCAAATGCGCTGAATGCCATAAAGATGCTGCCTCTGGTTCCGGATCTGGTCTATGATATTGTGACCTGCGTTAATCAGAAGAATTTTAGTGAATTAAATGATATTAAAGAGCTGCTCATCGCCTGCGGAGTAAAGGAGTGGAGGCTCTTCACCGTTTTCCCGATAGGCAGGGCGGCGGAGCATCCGGAGCTTCAGCTTGAGCCTGAGGAGTTCAAACAGCTGTTTGATTTTATTGCGGCGACAAAAAGGGAGGGACGAATCGGCATTAATTATGGCTGCGAAGGTTTCCTGGGGAGCTATGAGGGGGAGGCGAGGGACAATCTCTTCTTCTGCAAGGCGGGAGTAAATGTGGCCTCCATACTGGCCGACGGTTCAATCTCTGCCTGCCCAAATCTGAGGGCTAACTTTATTCAGGGGAACATTTACCGCGATAATTTCAGAGAGGTTTGGGAGAGCAGATACTCAATTTTCAGGGATAGAAGCTGGACAAAAACCGGACTCTGCGCAGATTGTAAATTCTTCAAATATTGTGAGGGGAACGGGATGCACCTGCGCGACGAAAAGACGGGCGAGCTGCTTTTCTGCCATCTTAAGCGGATAAACGAGGGCGAATCGGCCTTAAAAAAGTAGGTAAATCCCTTTGTTTTTCTTATATTTGGTTATCACCAAATAAAAATTCAAGCCATTGAGGAGCTCACTCTGGCCATTGATGAGCTGGATAATAATACACTTATTAAATATTGAAATTGAAAATGAACGTTTTGATCTATGGCTCAGGAGTAATTGGGTCTACTTATGGCGGATTAATTGCAAAAACTGGCTGTAATGTGACATTATATGCCAGAAACAAAAGATACATCGAATTATGTGAAAGAGGTTTATTGATTCAGAAAAATGGACAAAGTAAACCCGAGAAAATTCCTGTTGGAGTAACTTCTGAAATACAATCCGGGAATTATTATGATTTTGTATTTGTCACTATCAGAAAGGACCAGGTACAAGAATCCTTATCTGAAATTGCTCAAATCAATTCTAAAAACATTGTATTTATGATTAATAATCCTTCAGGATATTCTGAGTGGATAAATGCAATTGGGTTAGAAAAAGTAATTCCGGCATTTCCAGGATCTGGTGGAAAAATTGAGAATGGAGTGGTTTTTTATGAATTGGTAAACAAGATCATTCAGCCAACAACAATAGGAGAATTGTCCGGTAAAATTACTCCTCGTATAAAAGAACTTAAAACATTATTATCGAAATCAAAATTTCATGTTTCAATTTCTGAAAATATGGACTCCTGGCAGAAAACTCATGTCGCAATGGTAGCTCCGATGGGGAATGTAATTTATCTGGATGGTGGAAACAATTACACTGTGTCAAAAAATAGTGAAGTAATTAGACAAATGAATTTAGCATTAAGAGAAAACTTTGTTTTTTTACATAAGTCCGGAATTGGAATTGAGCCAAATAAGCTGGTCTTTTTCAGATTTTGCCCTTTGTGGTTGCTTAACATTCTTATGAAGTATGTTTATAATACTAAATGGGCAGAAACGGTTATATGTAATCATGCTCTTAATGCAAAACATGAGATGAGAGTTATAAGTAAAGAGTTTTTTGAGTTAGCAAAGTCTAAAGGTTTTAATTTAAAAGAATTTGAGAAACTTATTCATTTTTAGATTATCTGAATAATGGATTACAGAGACAAAGTGTTTATTTCGGTGGCGGAGAACCTGAGCTTTTCCAAAGCGGCTGCGTTCCTGCATATAAGTCAGCCTGCGGTTACCAAACATATCAGGGAGCTGGAGGAGCGCTATCGGACAAATCTGTTTGACAGAAGGGGTAATAAAATTTGCCTGACATCTGAGATGTCAGACCAATGGGCTATGCGCACATAATCTGCAACTTGCAGCCGCATGGGTAGCGATGAAAATCTCCGGAAAGGCTTAGCCGGACAATAAAAGCGCGCGCAGCGCTGCACCTCCAACGGCAGCAAAGCTGACGGTACCTTTGTACTCTTCTAAAGTTTCCGAAGTGCAAAAGGCACATGTCAGCCTAAATTACAATCGTCATTATATCAATAATATACGATTTCTAAATTTGAATTTTCTTAATTTTCTGCAAAGTTAAATGCAAGTAAATCAGATAAATGTAATTTAGGCTGACATGTTGGTTTTTCATGAACAGAACTTAGTCAGTAATTTTTTACCAAATCCAGATTAGCAAACAGTTTCATAAGATTCCAGTTAACGACCCGCAAGGCTGTAAAGCGCTGAAAATCAACGAGAGCCACTTTGTCCCCGCGGATGATCCGCGGGGACAAAGTGCTACTTGCAGATATACAATTAGTTACGGCCGTACGGGTCCGTGAAAAATTGTCATTTAAAACATACTCGAAACCTTTACCAGGCTATGAAAACAACCTTCTGCGTACAAGCTTGAAAAACCTGTGCCGAAGGCTAACTCCTGCCGGGCATTTGCCCGGCACCTTTTAACTCTGCAACAGTATTTCCAAACCGCTCATATATGGTACCGTCCGCTTCGCAGCCGGTGTCGGTGCAGCGCTTTGCGCGCGAGGCAATTTACTTCTGGGTAGGTGCCTGGTAGGATATGTGAGAATACGCAGATAATCAGTGTGTTGAATTTTTTGAAAACAGAATCATCCAGCTTTTTAAAAAGCTTTATGTCAGATAATCAATTAAATAACACATATCCTGCCAGGCAGTAAACGTTTCCAAAAATTAGTTCTATATTTATTGATACTTTTAAACTCTTGAAAAACTATCTCTTATGATAAAACGATTTTCACTTTGGATCTTATTTTTACTTTCAGCTTCCACGGCAATCGCGCAGGATTCGAAATCCGGGGTAAATGCGACTACTATCGGGGTAAATGCTACTAATTCCAGAGCAAACACTGCGTCTCCTATTCCGGTGGAGTTGTTTGCCGGGCATAGCAGATTTGTGATTAGTTTTTCTATTGCGAGGAAGTTCACAGACCAAAGCAGGTTTGGGTTTCAGGCTTCAACCTATATGGCTGCAGATTATGGAAACGACAAGACAAACAATGAGTCTATGAATGTGGCGCTGCTCAACTATGAGGTTCTGAAGGGGCTCAATATTGTGGCGGGAGCGGCATTGCATTCGGCATGGGGATTCCGCCCGTTTTCCGGCCTTCAGTATCAGATCTCGGCAGGGGATTTTTCTGCTACTGCAATTTCAGGTTTTTATCTGACTGAGTCGCACAATTTTGAGAACAAGGGATTTGTTGAATACAGGCCCCGGTTGAGTGAAAACTGGTCGCTGCTCACCCGCGCAGAGGGGCAGTACAATATCAGCATGGAGAGTGGCAGGCACGACAGAAGCCGAATTTATGCACGCCTTGGCCTCACCCGCAAAACAATCGGCTTTGGTCTGGCAGCAAACTGGGACTGGTATGGTCCGCTTAAAAGCAGCAAGGAGAATTTTGGGATATTTGTGAGGAAGGCGTTTAGATAGATACCTTAATTCCTCTCCTGATATTAAACCAAAAGTGCTTCCTACTGTCAAATATTTCGTAAATTCAAGGGAATTTTTTCAATAGTAACTTAAAGACCTAAACACTATGCTTGAAAAAATAATCGATGTAAGTATTAAGAATAAGCTGATAGTCATTCTCTTCACATTAACGATTGCAGCTTTTGGGCTTTATTCTGTGTTCAAGATTTCTGTGGGCGCAGTTCCCGATATCACAAACAATCAGGTACAGGTTATTACAACTTCGGGAAATCTCTCAACTCAGGAAATTGAGCAGTATATTACTGCTCCGGTAGAGATGGAGATGGCAAACCTTCCCGGGGTAAAGGAGATCAGATCGGTCTCAAAATTTGGGATATCTCTTGTTACAATTGTGTTTGACGAGAAACTGGGGACATATCTGCCCCGTCAGCTTATTGCAGAGAAAATCAAGAGTGCGGCAGCAAAGATTCCGGAAGGATTCGGCGAGCCGGAGATGGGGCCTATCACTACCGGACTTGGTGAGATTTATCAGTACACGCTGGACATTAAGGAGGGTTATGAGGGAAAATATTCTGCAGCAGACCTGCGGACAATTCAGGACTGGGTAATAAAGAGAAGACTTTCCGGTATTAACGGAGTAGTAGAGATAAACAGCTGGGGCGGATACCTTAAACAGTATGAGGTGGCAGTGGACCCGTCTCTGCTTTCGGCAGCGAACATAACTCTTATGGAACTGTTTGATGCTCTTGAGGCAAATAACAGTATATCCGGAGGTTCCTATATTGAGAAAACGAATCAGAGTTACTTTATACGCGGAGACGGACAGGTCAAAACTGCCGGGGATATTGAAAATATTGTCGTTAAAAATATTAACGGGACGCCTGTACTGGTGAAGAATGTTGCCAGTGTCAGATTTGGTCATGCAAACAGATACGGGGCTATAACTGCCAACGGAAAGGGAGAGACAATTCTCGGGCAGGTGATGATGCTCAAGAATGCAAATTCCAAAGAGGTAATTAATGAAGTTAAAAGCAGAGTTGCCGAGGTTCAGAAAAACCTTCCCGATGGTGTATTCATCAATCCGATTGTTGACAGGAGTGAGCTTGTTGCAAAAACAACATTTACTGTTGTCGAGAATCTAATACTGGGAGCATTAATTGTAATGCTCACCGTTATTCTTCTGCTTGGGAATATAAGATCTGCTCTGGTAATTACTTCCATGATCCCCCTTGCGCTTCTCTTTACAATAGCAATGATGTATCTTTTTGGGATAGATGCCAACCTCATGAGTCTTGGAGCGCTTGACTTTGGGATTATCATTGATGGTGCGGTCATAATTGTGGAGTACATTGCTCTTAAGACGATGAAAAAACGGAGCGAGCTTGAGAAAGTGACAGGTGAGGAGAGGGCCGGAATAATGGATAAGATCTCTTATGAGGGGGCTTCAAAAATGATGAAATCTGCAATCTTTGGTCAGATTATTATTCTCATTGTCTTTATCCCGATTCTCTCCCTGAGCGGTGTTGAGGGAAAGATGTTTAAACCCATGGCGCTCTCGTTCTGTTTCGCAATTACTGGAGCAATGATAATGGGCCTTACATGGCTTCCGGTTGCTACTTCGCTGTTTCTGAGACCTTCAAAGTCAGAGAAAAAGAATATCGGGGACTGGATTATGGGTATGGCACATAAATCCTATTCGCCCGTTATTCATCTGGCGTGTGCACATAAGCGCATTGTGCTGGGTGCTGCATTAATCTCTTTGATTTTTACTGCTTTCCTCTTTACCAGAATAGGGGGTGAGTTTGTGCCCACTCTGGATGAGGGGGATTTTGTCATTCAGCCTGTGCTTAAAACAGGAACATCCCTGACAAAAACCGTTGAGACCACTACCCGAATGGAACAGATTCTTATGAGCAAATTCCCCGAGGTCGATAAAGTGGTGAGCAGGATTGGTGCGGCAGAAGTACCAACAGATCCAATGTCTATGGAGGAGATTGACATGATTATCAAACTCAGGCCTCGTAAAACATGGACCAGCGCAAAGAGCAAGGAGGAGCTTGCAGATAAGTTTAAGGAGGCTCTCTCTGTGATTCCGGGGATTGAATATGAGTTTACTCAGCCAATAGAGATGAGGTTTAACGAACTAATTACCGGTGTGCGATCAGATATTGCAATTAAAATTTTTGGTGATGATCTGGAATATATAGATAAAAAGGCAGTTGAAGTCAAAAATCTTATTGAGGGAATACCTGGTGCAACAGATATTATCCTTGAAAAAACAGCGGGGCTGCCTCAGATTAAAATAAATTACAACAGGAGCAAAATTGCATATTACGGAGTTGATATCAAAACTCTCAACAGCTATCTGGCTGTTGCGTTTGGAGGTGAGGCAACAGGTGTTGTATTTGAAGGGGAAAAGAGGTTTGATATGGTTGTCCGCTTTGATAAGCAAAACAGGAACGATATTGGCAATATTAGAGAGCTCCGTGTCCCTGTTTCAGGTGGCAGTCAGATTCCATTGTCTGAGCTTGCAGAGATTGAGTATGCAGAGGGGCCTGCAAAGATTTCAAGGGAGAACACCCACCGCAGGGTTGTTGTGAGTGTTAACGTCCGTAACAGAGACCTTCAATCTGTTGTTAAAGATATTCAGGCTGTTGTGGGAGAGAATGTGACGCTTAAACCGGGAACATATATTGCCTACGGAGGTCAGTTTGAAAATCTGCAGAATGCAACAAACAGACTGCTGATTGCTGTTCCGGTGGCTCTTTTGCTGATATTCGTCTTCCTTCACTTTGCATTTAAGTCCCTCAAGGATGCAATTATGATTTTTACTGCAATTCCTCTTGCTGCAGTAGGAGGAGTAACGCTTCTCTGGATGCGGGGATTGCCGTTTAGTGTATCTGCAGGGGTTGGGTTCATCGCTCTGTTTGGAATTGCTGTCCTTAACGGAATAGTGCTCATAGAGCATCTTAAAAATCTTAAACAAAACGGCACAATGTCAATGCGCGAATTAATAATTCAGGGAACAAAGGACAGGCTGCGTCCGGTAATGCTCACAGCCGGTGCCGCTGCAATGGGTTTTTTGCCGATGGCCATCTCAACCGGTGCCGGAGCAGAGGTTCAGCGTCCGCTTGCAACTGTGGTTATTGGAGGTTTGTTTACCTCAACAATGCTTACAATGATTGCGCTTCCGTTAATGTTCGAGATTTTTTACAATGTTATTGGAGTGAAGTTTTTCCCGCTCAGATTTATCAGAAAAAGAGAGTGTTAATAATAAGTTGAAAAATTATTTTACTATGAATACATTAAAATATTATTTATACCTGCTGACTGCTGTTGCCTTTTTTGCCTCTTGCAGTTCAGGCAAAGAACCGGCAGAGCCGGAAAGTGAACTTGTTGAAATTACCGGCGAGCAGTTTGTTAATGATAAAATGTTGCTGGGAGAGATGGAGAGTGTGACCTTCGAAGATGTTGTAAAATGCAGCGGAACCATTGTGCCGGTGCCTAACGGAATGGCAACTGTAAGCACTCCTGTCCCCGGGGTTATAAAGGCAATTCATTGTCACAGCGGCCAGATGGTTGAGAGAAATATGCCCTTGATGGAGATTTCGGGTAACGAGGTGATTGATATTCAAAGGGATTTTGCCGAGGCCTCTGCAAATTTCAATCGAGCGAAGAGCGATTTCGAACGGATAGAATCTCTTTATAAGGAAAACATTACATCAAAGAGAGAGTTCCTTCTTATTGAGAGTGAGCTCAAGAGCTCTTCTGCAAAATACAATGGCCTCAGGCTCAGAATTGAGTCTATGGGCTTGTCTGCAGCAAAGGTGGAGGCCGGGGATTTTTATGCATCATATATCGTTAGATCACCCATAGGCGGATATGTCTCTGCTCTTAAGGCAAATATTGGAAGCTACACAGATTCAAGGGCAGAATTGATTGAGATTGTTAATCCGGCTATGTTTCAGCTTCGTATGATGGTGTTTGCCACAGATATCGAAAAAATTAAGAAGGGGCAGAGTGTCAGGTTTAAATCTGCTAATTCAGATATTGAACGCATGGCAACTGTAACATCTGTAGGTGTAAGGGTTGATAATGACTCAAAATCAATTGAATGTTTTGCCTCTCTTACTGATAAAAAACAGGTTAATCCGGTTGCCTACGAATTTGTGGAGTGCGAGGCTGTAACCTCATCGAGCCTGGTGGATGCTCTGCCGGATGATGCATTAATTAAAACCGATACTGGTCACTCTGTTCTGCTCCTTGAGAAACAGGAGAAGGGAAGATACCTCTTTTCGAAAAAAGAGATTCAGACAGGCAGGCAGTTCAATGGTTACACAGAGATTCTAAGTGGCAGGATTGAGGGCCAGATGATTGTAAAAGGGTCGTATAATATTCAGCTGTAATTATGCATATCTGCATTCCTGATTGAGCCCGTCTCATTTCAGACATACAAGTAAATAAGTGCTATCTTTGGGGTAAATTCTTAAACATTTTTATCATGAAATTTTTCATAGATACTGCAAACCTTGACCAGATACGCGAGGCGAACGACCTTGGGGTTCTGGACGGAGTCACCACCAACCCTTCGCTCATGGCGAAAGAGGGAATTAAAGGTGAGGAGAGAATCAGGCAGCACTATGTCGATATCTGTAACATTGTTGACGGCGACGTGAGTGCTGAGGTTATTGCCACAGATTTCAAAGGTATGATAAGTGAGGGCCTTGAACTGGCTGCTCTGCATGAGCAGATTGTTGTTAAGGTTCCCTGCACAAAGGATGGAATCAAGGCGATCAAATATTTTTCTGAGCAGGGCGTACGCACAAACTGCACACTTGTTTTCTCTGCGGGGCAGGCTCTTCTGGCAGCAAAGGCGGGCGCAACCTATGTTTCGCCATTTGTTGGCAGACTTGACGATATCTCCACAGACGGCGTTGAACTGATTCGCCAGATTGTTGAAATTTACAGCTACTACGGCTACCGCACCGAGGTGCTTGCCGCCTCAATAAGACACACAATGCATATCATCCAGTGCCTGGAAGCCGGTGCAGACGTTGCAACCTGTCCGCTCGACGCCATCCTCGGCCTGCTAAAACATCCGCTTACAGATATCGGGCTGGAGAAGTTTCTCGCAGATTATAAGAAGGTGAACGGGTAGGGGCTGGCCGGGGGTAGTCTGCGCCGCAATTTCTGTTAACCATCAGTTAAACAGTTAATTGCAAAACAGAAACTCTTAGAAAGGCAAAGTTTATATTTTATAACGCGCAGTAAAGCAATTAGTTAACAGAAATTGCGGCGCAGATAAACCACTTATGAATTACAACGGTTTAATAGTAGGGGCCGCGACATTTTTGATTATCGGCCTTTTTCACCCTTTGGTTATTAAGGCCGAATACTACTTTGGCACCCGCAGCTGGATTGGGTTTTTGATTGCAGGGCTGATAAGCATTGCTCTTTCTGTTTTTGCTGATGGCGCTATAGTTTCGACGTTGCTTGGCGTGCTTGGGTTCTCCTGTCTCTGGAGCATCAAGGAGGTTTTTGAGCAGGCTGAGAGGGTGAAGCAGGGGAGGTACCCGAAGAATCCGAAACGAAAAAATACTGCCTGGCAGGATTCGTAACAATACATTGTATATCTGCTATTTAACTTTTTTATTTCATTGACAAATTCAGTTTTTATAAAACATAATGCCTAATAATCAACATATTCTCACGAATCCTGCCAGGCAGCAATTTGCTACTCAGCGGCTTATTCTCAGGCCCATTGAACTATCGGATCTTGAGGATATTTATGAATACTCTTCGGGGCCTAATGTCGGGCCTAATGCTGGATGGAAACCTCACGAAACCAGGGAGGAGTCGCTGGAAATTATGAAGGAGATTTTCATGGAGAAGGAGGGCGTCTGGGGTATTGTGCTCAGGGAGAGCGGTAAGATGATAGGCTCTGTTGGGCTGATTGATGATCACAAGCGCCAGTATGAAGGGGTGAAAATGGTAGGGTATGCGCTAGGCGAGGAGTACTGGGGCCTCGGAATTATGAGTGAGGCAGTTAAGGAGGTGATCAGGTTCGGTTTTGAGGAGCTTAAGCTCGAGGCGATTTCGGCCTACTGCTTTTCTTTTAACGATAGGTCAAAGTCGATAATCAGGAAGTTTGGGTTTGAATATGAGGGTACGCTCAAACTGGCCGAGAAACGATACGACGGCAAGGTGCTTGATAATGAGTGCTATATATTGAAATCTTCAATTTTATGAGGTTAGAGACCAAACGACTATCCATCAGGCCTGTAGAGCCGGGAGATAAAGAGAGTGTGTTCTTGTACAGGTCGCAGCGGGAAGTCAATAAATATCAGGGTTTTATTCCCGACAATCTTTCTGACGTCGAAAGGTTTATCGCTAATACCGCAAAAGAGATTAACACCCCCGGGACATGGTTCCAGCTGGTCTTGATTTTGAAGGAGTCGGGCGCGCTCATAGGGGACATCGGGCTTCATTTTGCAGAGGCAGCCTACGGCCAGGATTCAGAGACTAGTACGGAAACTTCATCCGGGATGGTTTTTCCAGCCGATTCAGTGGAAATTGGATATACATTAGATGTTCATTATCATGGAAAAGGTTATGCAACTGAAGCATTGACGGCGATTATCGAATATCTTAAAACCGCTATGGGAAAGAAAATTTTCACGGCTTCAGTTGATCCGGAAAATGCTCCGTCAATAAGGGTGCTGGAGCGGGCGGGATTCTCCGCCGCAATTCGTGTTAATGAGCAAGAAATTAGATATATACAAAAGACAAACTCCTCAAATTGAAAAGTTTGTCTTTTGTAAGGCCCAGAAAAACAATTAGTTAACACGAATTGCGGCGCAGAGGCCGTTTGTTACAGTTTGCTTAGCTCACTTTTAGGAATTCGTACATAGTAATTTTTTGCATTGGGATACGAACTGCTGCTTCCGCAGAGAATCAGCATATCAATATAGCTTTCAGAGGAGGATGTTCCCCCTCGGGGTGCTGCCAGATAGAGATAAATTCCTTCAACTTTAGGTGTGTTGAGCCTTTTGTAATCTCCGTTTATCCCCTTTTTAATGTAAACCTTATCCCATGTGCTTAGGAAATAGTACATCTGACCACTCACCTCTATCATTCTTATCCAGTTGGTTTTGGAGTCAATTTTTGTGAGCTCTGTGTTGTTCCATGTGTTTCCGCTTCTGGTAGCTTGTGTAAAGGTATTGTGATATTTATCGGCGGGATCCAGTTTGGTCATGTACAACAGGTTAATGTTACCGGAGTTGTCAAGGTAGATATCGCTGTTGTCTGCAAGCTCCGGGCGCGAAGAGGCGAGAGAATGGGACTGGAGATTTACGATACTCTCATTGATCCAGGATCCGTTTTTCTTCTCGAAGTATTGTGACTTCTGATAAATGTTGGGAAGATTGTTTCCTACCCAGTCGTCCTGAATTGCCAGAATGCTGATTCCTGTTCCGGTTACGTGAACGTATGGATAATAAAAATCGCTGCCCAGGCCAAATCCGGCATACTCCTGAAACCATTTTATGCCTGTTTTCTCTTTGTAGCAGACAACGTGATTCTTATTCAGTCCGTATGAGACGGCAATAAGGTCGTTTGGTCCTATTGAAGCGCCTACACGAATATTTACTGTCTCACCCTGAGTTGCTCCGTCGTTGTCGACAATAATCTCCTCCTGATAAGATGTAATATCACCGGTTTTGCAATTTGGGAACCAGTAGTGTTTAAGCCTTCCATATGAACCATTTTCCGAAGACTGAGTGTATGTTGGCTCAAAGACAATAAGGTGAGCAATGCCGTCTGAATCTACAAGAATGTTCCCGGGTCTTGATGTGTTAAGTCTGGCTCCTCTTTGCCAGCTGCCTTCGCCATCTTTCCGGTAAATGGCAATTTTTGATGGATTGGTAGCGTTAGGATTTGGATTGGTGTCAATGTTTTCATTTTCTACAACATACATGTAGACGGTATTCCCATACCTGACTATTTTACTTTGATTATAGCCCCACCATGTACCATTAGGACCGTGATTTTTACTTCCGGGAATCTGTTCAGAAAACAGGTTCACCGAAGAGACTACCGCGCTCTGTTCGCAACTGATTAACAGAAGGAGAGCAAAAGCAACATAAAAGCTTTTCATACAAGTCAGATTTAGAGTGTTTAAGAGCTTCAGGGTGCGTGGTAAATATAGGTAAAAAATTATTTGCTGAACATGCCCAGATTCATCACCTTGTTCCAGGCGGAGGCGAAGTCATTCACGAATTTCTCATGACCGTCCAGGCTTCCGTATACTTCGGCGAGGGCTCTCAGCTCTGAGTTTGAACCAAAGATCAGGTCGGCGCGGGTTGCTGTCCATTTAACTTTGCCGGTTTTGCGGTCGCGTCCTTCGAAAAGGTCTTTATCATCAGAAACAGGAGTCCAGACCGTTCCCATATCCAGCAGATTTACAAAGAAATCATTTGTGAGAACTTCGGGACGGGAGGTAAAAACTCCATGCTTGGATTTGTCAAAGTTTGCGTTGAGCATTCTTAATCCGCCAACAAGTACAGTCATTTCAGTAGCCGTAAGCGTAAGCAGCTGAGCCCTGTCAATCAGCAGCTCTTCTGCAGTCGCCTTAAATTTGGTTTTCTGATAATTGCGGAAACCATCGGCCAGAGGCTCAAGAACTGCAAATGATTCTGTGTCTGTCTGCTCCTGAGTGGCATCGGTTCTGCCCGGAGTAAAAGGGAATGTGATTTCAACACCTGCAGATTTTGCAGCCTTCTCAACAGCAGCACAGCCGGCAAGAACAATAAGATCTGCCAGCGAAATCTGCTTCCGGCCTTCAAGCAAACTGTTAAACTCCTTCTGAAGCGCCTCAAGCTTTTTCAGCATAACTGAAAGCTGAACCGGATTATTGACTGCCCAGTTTTTCTGTGGTGCAAGGCGGATTCGTGCTCCGTTTGCGCCACCGCGCATGTCTGAACCACGGAAGGTAGAGGCCGAGGCCCATGCTGTGGATACAAGGTCAGAAACGGAGAGGCCGGAGTCAAGAATCTTAGCTTTTAGTCTGATGATATCTTTTTCATCCACCAGCGGGTGGTTTACTGCAGGCACCGGATCCTGCCAGATAAGCTCTTCTGCAGGGACCTCCGGTCCCAGGTAGCGGCTGCGCGGACCCATATCTCTGTGAGTAAGTTTGAACCATGCTCTTGCGAATGCATCTGCAAATTCAAGCGGGTGCTCATAAAAGCGACGTGATATCTTTTCGTAAGCAGGGTCAAATCTCAGAGAGAGGTCGGTTGTGAGCATTGTCGGGAAGTGTCTTTTGCTCTTGTCGTGTGCATCGGGCATTACCTTTCCGGCCTTTTTCGCCTCCCACTGATATGCGCCACCAGGGCTTTTTGTGAGCTCCCAGTCAAAATTAAGCAGATTGTCGAAAAAGTAGAAGCTCCATTTTACAGGAGTCTGGGTCCAGATAACCTCAAGCCCGCTTGTGATTGTATCTCCGCCTTTGCCTGTGCCAAATGAGTTTTTCCATCCGAGCCCCTGCTCCTCAATACCGGCAGCTTCCGGCTCGGCCCCCACATGCTCTGCGCCTGCGGCTCCGTGAGTCTTCCCGAAGGTGTGTCCGCCTGCAATAAGAGCAACGGTCTCCTCGTCATTCATTGCCATTCTGGCAAAGGTATTCCTGATGTCCCTGGCTGCCGCAAGAGGGTCAGGCACTCCGCCCGGTCCTTCCGGATTTACATAGATAAGCCCCATCTGAATGGCTGCCAGAGGATTTGCAACCTCCTCCTTGTCAAGAATCCGCTCATCATTTTCAAGCCATTTTTTCTCGGATCCCCAGTAAATATCCTCATCCGGCTGCCACACATCTATCCTGCCTCCTCCAAAGCCGAATGTCTTGAATCCCATCGACTCAAGAGCGACATTTCCAGTGAGGATTATCAGGTCTGCCCAGGAGATCTTTTTCCCATATTTCTGTTTAACCGGCCAAAGCAATCTTCTCGCCTTATCAAGGCTGACATTGTCCGGCCAGCTGTTGAGGGGTGCAAATCGCTGCTGACCTCTTCCTGCTCCGCCTCTGCCGTCAATTGTTCTGTATGTTCCTGCGCTGTGCCACGCCATTCTTATGAAAAGCGGACCATAGTGACCAAAGTCTGCCGGCCACCAATCCTGAGAATCGGTCATAAGTTTTCGCAGGTCTTCCTTAAGTGCTTTATAGTCAATAGAATTAAACTCTTTCGCGTAGTCAAAATCCTTTTCCATAGGATTAGTAAGTTCCGAATGCTGACGAAGAATGTTCAGATTCAGCTTATTGGGCCACCACTCTTTAATTTGAGTTCCGCCCGCCCCAATTGTATGTTTCCCGGCCGCTCCGGTAACGGGGCATTTGCCTGAGGTATTGTGGTCATTATTCATGATGATGATTTTTTGGGATTTCCTATAAATATAGTTATAATTTATAAGAATAACTCTGGCAGAGTTTTTACCATTTTTGGTACATTTGTAGAAACAAGTAAATTCCACGCAGTATGTCACAGATAAATGAAATAATTTCTAAAATCGTCAAATTTCGTGATGAAAGAGACTGGGCGCAGTTCCATAATCCTAAGGATTTGGCAATTGCTTTGAATATTGAAGCTGCAGAATTGCTGGAATTGTTTCTTTGGAAAAATGAGAACGAGGCAAACAGAGAGAGGTTTAAGGAGGAGCTGGCAGATGTGTTAATTTACGCTCTTCTATTGGCAGATAAGTTTGACCTTGATGTTCAGAAAATTATTGAAGATAAATTAAATCATAATTCTCAAAAATACCCTGTTGATAAAGCTAAGGGTAATGCGAAAAAATATAATGAGCTATGATAGTTTATCAGGCGGTAAAGAGCGATTTTCTAAATGACGTTTTAAACAACGAAATTGAAATCAAAATAGAGAAGGCATTCCGTAGCTATCTGGCTAGAAATGCCGCGCCTAACGAAGTTCTCTCCTGGGCTAATTCAATGCACAGGATGAAGAGTGTTCTTGAAGATCCTGATATTGCAACCGATGCAGGAATATCTATAGAATTTCAGATTCCGCTTACTTCCAAAAGAATTGATTTCATCATTACCGGTCTTGATGGTGATGGTAAGGAAAAGGTTGTTATTGTTGAGCTAAAGCAGTGGAGTCAGGCTGAGCTCACGTCTATGCCGGATCTGGTGAGAACAAGATTTCAGCACGGATATACAGATACTGTTCACCCATCTTATCAGGCATGGTCTTATGCCTCTACTTTGCTGGATTACAACCAGACAATTCAGGATGAAAATATTGATATAATTCCTTGTGCGTATCTGCATAATTATGCTCCTGATTCTGTCATTACAAATGATATTTTTAAATATTACATTGATAAAGCGCCTGTTTTCCTGAGGCCAGATGCTCTTAAGCTCAGAGAATTCATTAAGAGATATGTAAAGTACGGGGATAGCAGGAATATTATGTACCGTATTGAGAATGGAAAGCTGAGACCATCAAAGCAGCTTGCCGATTCAATTGGTTCAATGCTTATGGGTAACAGTGAGTTTATAATGATTGATGACCAGAAGCTGGTTTATGAGACTGCTGTTAAAATGGCAAGAACCAGTAAAAATGGCAAAAAGCAGGTGCTTATTGTGGAGGGTGGCCCCGGTACCGGAAAGAGCGTTGTGGCTATTAATCTTCTGGCAAATCTTACAAAAGAGGGGATGGTTGCAAAATATGTTTCCAAGAATGCTGCACCCAGGGCAGTTTACACTACTAAGCTTAAGGGAATTGTAAAAAGCAGCAGTATAAGTAACCTCTTTGGAGGCTCCGGGAGCTTTATTGAGTGCGAACCTAATCTTTTTGACGCTTTGATTGTGGACGAGGCCCACAGGCTTAATTTAAAGTCGGGGTTGTTTCAAAATATGGGTGATAACCAGATTGCTGAAATTATTAATGCCTCAAAATTCTCTGTTTTCTTTATTGATAACGACCAGCGGGTTCATATAAAGGATATTGGAACTAGCAGGGAGATTGCAGATCTGGCAAAGAAGTCGGGTGCTCAGGTTGCAACGCTCAAGCTTGAATCGCAGTTCAGATGTAACGGCTCTGACGGCTATCTCTCATGGATTGACAATACTCTGCAGATTGCAAATACGGCAAATATTAAACTAACTTCAGATACATTTGACTTCAGGATTTTTGATGATCCAAATGAGTTAAGGAGAGAAATAGAGAAGAAGAATCAGCATAACAACAAATCCCGAATGGTAGCCGGGTATTGCTGGAACTGGGAGAGCGCTGGCAATCCGCAGTTAATGGATGTGAAAATTCCTGAGCATAATTTTGAGATGCAGTGGAATCTTAAAAATGACGGCAGTAACTGGATTATTGCACCGGATTCTGTAAAGGAAATTGGTTGCATACATACATGTCAGGGGCTTGAGCTTGATTATGTAGGCGTAATTATTGGACCGGATATCAGGTATGAGAACGGTGGTGTAATTACTGATTTCAATGGCAGGTCAAAAATGGACCAGTCGCTTAAGGGAATCAGGTCTTTGTTTAAGGAAAATCCAAAGGAGGCACTCGAAACTGCAGACAGAATTATTAAAAACACATACAGAACACTGATGACAAGAGGGATGAAGGGCTGCTGGGTTTATTACTGTGACAAACCTCTGGCAGAACACTTCAGAAAGCAGATGGAACTCTCTGCTGAAAAACCGGTTTCCAATGAGGTAGTTGATCTGAAAGCGCGCATTGAGCCTGATGTTATTGACAGCGCAAAATATATTGATTTTCTGCCGTTCTACACTATTAAAGCTGCCTGCGGAAAGTTCGGCGAAGGAGAGGAAGCTCAGATTTCCGGCTGGGTAAGGGCTGATGGCTTAGGTAAGCTGAACAAGAATATGTTTGTGGTGAGGGCCTCCGGAAAGTCAATGGAACCAAGGATTGCCGACGGGAGTCTCTGCGTGTTCCGTGCAAATGTTGCAGGTTCAAGGAACAACAAGATTGTACTTGTACAGCACCACTCTCTTTTTGATCCGGACCACAGCGGAAATTTCACAATTAAGACATATACCAGTCAGAAGGCATTTGACCAAGAAACCGGAGAGTGGATTCATGAGAAAATTATACTTAAGCCACTCAATTCAGATTACGAGCCAATCATTCTTGCAGAGGATGATAATTATCAGGTAGTAGGGGAGCTGGTGGCTGTGCTGTGAGCGCGTGTGTCTGCGCCGCAATTCGTGTTAACGTATTGTAATATTGCGTGTTATAAAAGAGAAACTTTTCGAAATGGAAAGTTTCGCTTTTTTATTTAGCAGATATAGAGGTAGTTAACACGAATTGCGGCGCAGATTTGTTTTTTTGTTTTTTGTGTTTACCTTTGCATCGCAAACGATATAATCTAATGCGACAAAACGTGGGAAGAAAATTGAACAAATAATAAATTTAATACAATGTCAAATATCAAATTTTATGATTTAGAGGCGACTACACTTCAGGAGAAGAGTGTTTCGATGGGTGATTTTAAAGGGAAAACTGTGATAGTGGTGAATACGGCGAGCAAGTGCGGGCTCACTCCGCAGTTTGAGGGTCTGGAGATGCTTTATCAGAAGTACAAAGACAAAGGGCTGGTTATTCTTGGCTTTCCATGCAATCAGTTCGCAAACCAGGAGCCGGGCGGAGCAAATGATATAGCGGAATTTTGTCAGCTTAACTATGGGGTGACTTTTCCGATGTTTGCTAAGGTAGATGTGAACGGCGAGGGTGCGCACCCAATCTTCAAATATCTGAAATCTGAACTGGGCGGTCTCTTTGGCAGTAAAATCAAGTGGAACTTCACTAAATTTGTCATTGACAAAAACGGAAAGCCGGTTAAGCGCTTTTCGCCAATGACAAAACCGGAGAAAATGGAAACATTTTTGACAAAAATTCTCTAGAAATGGAAAATCGGGCAGAAATACTCTATCTGGAAAATCAGCTTTGTTTTCCGCTTTATGCGGCATCAAGGCTGACAACCCAAATCTATACGCCACTGCTTAATGAGCTTGGGATAACGTATCCGCAGTACCTTGTGCTGATGGTTTTGTGGCAGCATAAGGAACAGACTGTGAATGAGATCTGTAGCAAGTTGCTGCTGGAGACGAATACCGTAACTCCGCTTCTTAAGAGGCTTGAGCAGAAGGGAATACTTACAAGGAAACGCTCTGAGGCCGACGAACGCAGCGTTATAATTTCGCTAACTGAGGAGGGGGAGGCGCTCAAAGAGACAGCCCTGCTCATTCCCGGGAAGATCATCGGATCGATTAACGACGATTCAATATCTCAGGTGGAGATTTTGCAGTTCAGGGATACGCTCAAGAAACTGGTAAAGGTGCTGAGTAAATAAGTGGTACCGGCCGGCTGCGGCAGTGCGGCCGGTGGCGGTGCTGCGCTGCGCGCGCGTGTCTGCGCCGCAATTTCTGTTAACGTGTTGAAGAATAGTGTGTTGTTAAAGAGAAACTCTTGGGATTAAAGAGTTTCTCTTTTGCATTTTACAGATATAGTGGTAGTTAACAGAAATTGCGGCGCAGAATGCTTTTTTTGCTAAATTCGTTCCCTCAAATATTCAATATGAAAACTCGGGAACACTATCTGGAACTGTTAAATAATAACATCTCCAACCCAAAAATGATTGCTCATTGTCTCGCTTCTGAGGCTGTGATGCGCGCGCTTGCCGTTAAACTTGGCGAGGATGCAGATAAATGGGGTTTGGCTGGTTTGCTCCACGACCTTGATGTGGAGATTACGAACGGAGATTCTTATAAACACGGCAATGTAACATCAGAGATGCTGACTAAGGAGGATTTTCCTGCGGATGCAATTGAGGCGATTCTTTTGCACAATGAAAAGGCTACGGGGCGTCGGCGTTCAACTAAGTTTGACCATGCGCTTGCTGCAGGTGAGACCATCACCGGGCTCATTTTTGCGGTTGCGCTTGTCTATCCCGATAAAAAGATCTCCAGTGTGAAGACAAAATCGGTTGTAAAGAGGATGAAGGAGAAACTTTTTGCGGCATCTGTGCACAGGGAGAATATTCTGGAGTGTGAGAAAATAGGGATTCCGCTGGATGAATTTGCCGAACTGGCAATAGGGGCGCTTGCGCCCATCGAGAAGGAACTGGGGTTCTGATTGTCGAAGAATATCGTTATAAACCGTCAGAGAATTTAGTCAAAAATAAACGGAGAGAATCAGTATAAAAAAATATAAAATCAGCAAAATAAATCTGGAAAAATGAGAATAGAATATGATATTAAACTGGGATTCAAGGATGTAATGTTTCGTCCTAAGAGGTCTACCCTTAAGAGTCGTTCGCAGGTTAAGCTGGAGAGGACTTTCAGGCTGCTGCACAACAAGAGTGAGTGGTTTGGGATCCCAATCATGGCGGCGAATATGGATACAGTGGGCACTTTTGAAATGGCGCTGGCTCTGCAGAACCACAAGATGTTTACGGCAATTCACAAACATTATACTTTGCAGCAGTGGAGCGACTTTCTGGCGAAAGCGCCGGCAGGTATTGAGAACCACATTGCGGTGAGTACCGGTACCAGTAATACAGATTATGAGAAACTAACTCATCTCATAACTGAGAATCCGCAGTTAAGATTCATCTGCATTGATGTGGCAAATGGATACTCAGAGCATTTTGTGGCATTTGTGAAGCAGGTTCGCAGGAAATTTACCGATAAGGTGATTATTGCCGGCAATGTTGTAACAGGTGAGATGGTTGAGGAGCTGCTGCTGGCAGGTGCCGACATAATCAAGGTTGGAATCGGCCCCGGATCTGTCTGCACAACCCGCGTAAAAACAGGGGTTGGCTATCCGCAGTTGTCTGCAATAATTGAGTGTGCCGACGCTGCTCACGGCCTGGGTGGTCTGATTATCAGCGACGGGGGCTGCACAACTCCGGGCGATGTTGCCAAGGCCTTTGGGGCAGGGGCAGACTTTGTTATGCTGGGCGGAATGCTTGCGGGGCACGACGAAAGTGGCGGAGAGCTTATCGAGAAGAATGGCGAAAAGGTGAAGATGTTTTACGGAATGAGTTCGGCTACCGCAATGAAAAAGCATGCGGGGGGAGTGGCCGAATACCGCGCCAGCGAAGGCAAAACAGTTACCGTGCCTTACCGTGGCAAGGTAGACGAAACTGTTCTCGATATCCTCGGGGGTGTCCGCAGTACATGCACCTACGTAGGCGCATCGCAGCTCAAGGAGCTCTCAAAGCGCACAACATTTATCCGCGTGGCGGAGCAGGAGAATCAGGTCTACTCCAAGGCGTAGTCGGTCACTTTATTGAGGAGCCGGTGGAATTCCAGCGTTTTTCTGAATTCATTTACTGAGCGCTCTACAAGGTCCGGTGAAGTCATAAAGTTATCATCCACAAACCTGCTCAGGAAGAAGTCCTTGAGTTTCAGGTATTGAGCATATTTAAAATCTGTAGGGTATCCGTTGGGTACCCTTTTTAATGCATCGCCCAGCTCGAGGTTAAATCCTTTTGCAAGGCCGATGGTCTCTTCGAACTGCTCGCCGTTGAGGAAAATCTCCTCGCGGATGTTCTTAAGGACTACCGGTTCGGGCCTGTAAATACCTGTGCTGAGGATGTGTCCGCCTATGTATGCTGCATTTTTTGCCTCAATGTGAAAATAGTAGCCTGAATATCCGCCACCCTTTCCCTTTGGTGAAATGAATGCGCCCATATGGGTTTTGTAAGGAGCCTTGTCGCGGGAAAACCTCACATCCCTGTAGATTCTGAAGGTGCAGTTTTTTGCAGTAAGATGCCCTACGGTGGGGTCAAATGTTGCAATGCCGGCAATTATCTTGTCAACAGTGTCGTTGAATATTGCCTGTGCCTCTTTGTATTCATCTTTGTGGTCCTCAAACCACTCCCTGTAGTTGTTCTCCTGAAGATTGTCCAGAAATTGAATTGCTCTTTTCATGAAGCAAATATACAAATTTCTAGTCCCGGATGCATCTAACCGATGCTCCTACAACTTTGTATATTCCCTGTACTGTAACCCGTATACTGTTGTCGTATATCATCATTCCTTCGCCGGAGTGTGAACTTCCGGGAGCCGACGACCACCACTGACCGAGTACACCTTCGGCCTGAAATGAGCCGTTCAGTTGCCTGGTGCCGCCTGGCATTGCTCCAAACCCGGACTCGTTTGTTGTTGTTTCCAAATTTTTTTTCCAGAATGTCTTTCCGGTAACTTTCAGTTTGTCACCTGTATTAGGGTGCAGATTGTCAATAAGTGCACGGAACTCATAATTTGCAGGAACATGCCATCCCTGAGGACAGAGTTTGCCGCTGGTTACCGCATACCAGTTGTACATTGCGCCGTACACATCCTTATTATCTGCATTGTTCATATACCAGCTGTATGCCGCCTCTGTGAGTTTACCCCAGACATCGTTTTCCCTGACATTCCTTATGGGTGTTCCATCATTGTATTTTGTAGTTTTGAGATTGGTGGTCATCCACACCTGGTGTCCAATTTTCACAACCTGGTATACATTTCCGTCTGCATCCCTTACTGTCTGGTCATTGTATCCAATTTGCGGACCGTCAAATACAATCTTCTCAACATTCGATAAATTAAATGTTGTTACTTTTCCATTCTTTTCATAAACCTGCATAGATCTGATCATTACCTGGGCAGTTAAGTTTGCCGGAATAATCAGGATTAAAACCATCAGCATAAATAGTTTACTCTTTTTCATATTTAATTAGTTTAAGGATTAATATTCTACTACAAAGTCCCACATTACGGTAACTGTTGGCGGGCAATCGAAATCCATGGTGTCAACTCCGCAATCCCATCTGCGATTGTGATTAACATCGGTAATGAGGGTTGTACAAACATCAGTTGTACCTCCTCCCATCCTCCAGCTGAGGGTTACTGTTGCCCCCTTTTCGATAGTGAATCCGCCCAGCTTCTCGCCGGCAGAGACTAATTTGAAAATCCCGTTCTCATCGATATGGTTTCCCCCTGGTCCAAAATAGTTTGTGGGAGCCCATGACTCATCTGTATCATTGCAATAGGATGGATCTAAATAGCTGCCCATTGTTTCCAGAAATTCATACTTTACAGCATGATTACTTTTGAGAACAGCATATCTGTAAAAACGGTTTTTGAGTGTAACCTTAATGCTCTTGTAAACGCCGGCAGGTATATAGGTTGTGGAGAATGTCATGTAGTCCTCAAATAGCTTACGCTCATTGTTTGTCACTGATGTAATTTTTATCCACTCCAGGTTATTAGGCTGACCATGTGCCACTGTTCCGGTTGAAACCCATACATCTCCCACACAGGCTTTAAGGCTGACAGTTATAACCTCGGTTATATCGCCGGTAAGCGCAGTATTCCGGAGGTCGGCTTTTGTTAAAGAGGCGCTTTTGTGCAAATTTGCAATAGGGTTAATCATTTTAAATACTAATGTTCCTTTCAGGTCACCGGTATCTTTGTTGCAACCGGAGAGAATAAACATACTGATGGTCAATATCAGAATGTTGATTATTTTGATTGTTTTCATGGGAAACAGCTGGTTTCAATTAATTAAATTTTACCATACTTCCCTTTTGGGCAGAGAACTACCGTAGTGAGGCTGAAAATTGAGCCAGTCGCAGAACTAGTTGAGATTTAGCTTTTGTTCAATCAAATTTATAATTATCTGCGACATGAAAATCACCATATTGTAAATCTGAATTTTGTTGACGATTTGAGAGTAATTATTTAGTTGATTTAAAAAACTCTGCCAGAGTTTTTACGAAAGTGCAGTATAACAATTATTTAGCGAATTTTTTAAAGCCAAAATAGAGCTACTTTCGTTAGTTAAAGTGCAATATACCAATGAGTTTGTAAAAACTCTGGCAGAGTTTATTTTTTTAGTAACTTGTACTCATATTTATCAAATTCATCTCTGCTTACTTTTCTATAGAGTAGCCAGCCCTTGTAGAGTTCTGAAAGAGGGTTTACCGGAGCGGTTCGTTTGATGCCCGGTTTCTGAAATTTTTCGCAGGTACAATTTTAACAGAAATTGTCATGAAGCATCTATTCTCGGTTTTAATAGCCCTGATTACTTTTCCTGTGATTTTACAGGGTCAGCAGGGCCGCATTAACGACCTGTCAAAATTCGAAGGGGTCGTTTCAGCAAGTGAGTTCAATATGATCAAGAGGGTTCACCCTGTGGCCCAGAGGGCCATCAGCAATCGTGAGGTGGCAGGAGAGTTCAAAAATGTCACCTATAAACTGGCACCCAATGTCCGGGTATTAACCGGCGAGCAGAAGAGCCGCCTGAAGATGAGTGCTGACGGGATTCTTGACAGGTCTGCCATGGGCGGATTCAACCCCGACCCTTCGCTAATCTATCTCGACAGGGAGGGGGAATTTGCCTTTCAGGCCCAGCCAATAGATGAGAAGAGCCTGATGGTTCTTAGGCCAAAAATGTCATCGGTTTTTGAGGATCTCAACATTCCGCCTCAGGAGGTGGCGCTCACTCTGGCCAACACGGCTGAGACAGATCCTGCCGTTCAGACGACATCATCGAAAAATCAGGAGGATTATCTCATCAATTTTGTATTCAAGGATTATAAAATTGTACTGGACAGTCTGGGGAAGTCGGGATGTTTTATAACCCTTAATGGAAATATCAGCCTTACAAATCCCATAATTGAAGCCAGTTATACCAAGAACAACGGCTACAGGATTGTTTTTAAGGCGGGTGAGGCGCTCAATCTTAAGGCCGATATGAATATCAAGCTTAAGAATGAGCAGAAGATGCTCCTGTGGGGAGGATATGCACAGATTCCTGAGCTTGGAAAATGTGAAATTGCTATTTATCTGGCTCTTACATTTGAGGGCAACATAACCCTCAAGGTAGAAATGGCTCATGCATTTGACCTTCAGCTTGGCGTAAAGGGAAGTACATTCTGGTATGCGCCAACAAGTTTTAAAAATATCTCGGACTATTCGCTTTTCAATGAAATGAGTGCAGACCTTGTTCTTGACGCAAAGGCCTTTGCCGGAGTGATGTGTAATGCAAACATGAGGGTCTTCGGGCTCAAGTTGCTGGATATTAATTTTACAGCGGGGCTTGAGGCTACGGGTAAGATTGAGGATAACAAAATCTCTGCGGAGATGGGGCTGAGGGCCTTGTCTGAGTGGAAGCTTCTGCATCTCAAGAAGACCATGTTCAATAAGTACATCCTGATGCTCAGGTACGAAAAACCAAATTTTGCAGGGTATGACATTACAATTCATGAGGCCTGTGCCTTTGGAGACTTTGTTGCCGGCGAGATAAGAAAATCTGTGGGTGGGGATACTATTCCATATACCGGCCCTCTTACTCTGCTGGTTAAGCAGAGCCCTTCGTCTCAGCCCGGAATCTATTCGGCCCAGACAGATAAGGATGGCATTTTTCTGGCAAAGAATATTCCACTTAAAAAGGGAAGTACAGTCTCCGTAAGAGTGCCCGGCGTGGCAAATGCGAGCCCCGAATCTGAGGCTACAATTCCGTTCAGCGAAATTCAGCTCTATCATGCAGACTACTATGCCGGAATTGCAGGAGGCTCTGTTTCCGGAGGGAAAAGCAAATGGTACAAGCTGGCGACAGCACACAATACTTCTGCGGGGGCTGCCCAAAATGCCGCTGCTGCTGGCCTTTCCGGTGGCGCAGCGAAGTTTCAGCATACATCTGCTTTAAGCCGGAGTGAGCGAATAAAGAGGATTTCTGAGTTTATGTCAAATGTCCTGGAATACAGAGGTCCGGTAGAGTTTATCTCTCAGTCCGGCGGAAGGTCTCTATCCGGTGCAATTAGCTCTTTGAAGGGGAGTTATGAGGTGAGGAATCTGAATTTCATACCGGGAGATTTGGTTAAGGCCAGGATAAATGTCGACGGATTTATTGTTGAATCTGACTGGGTTGAAACAGATGGACTTGTATTCACGGACATCGAGACAGAGGAGCTTCAGTTTACAGGAAGCCACACATCAACCTCGGCTTCTGCCCTCAAAAGCTTTGTCCTGGTTACACCCCTAAGAGGAGTGAGCAATCCGCAGGGCAGGCTTAGGCTGATTAAGGGGATGAACTATTCCGATCCCCTTCCTGCGGCCGAAAGGGCTATGGTGGATGCCTTTCCTGAGGCGCGGAATGCTGTTGTCTATTTTGACAAAACCGCCAATCTGGTTCAGCTTGCTGGCAATCCTCTCACTTCTGTTGCAGAGACCGGTCCGTGGAGCAAAACCTATAGTTTGCCGCTTGTTTCTGCTCAGGTTTTCAAATGTGACAGACCTTTTGAAGCGGTTTCTTACACTTTCAAAAACAGAGATATTGGTTATTCCTTCTTTATGGAGCCATGCGGAAAGAGCAGCAGCCGCGGATTGCAGAATATGTTTGATGGAATGAAGGGCCAGAAAATTAAGGGCATCATGAAGAATGTTCAGCCTAAAAAGGCAGCGCCAAAAGTGAATACCGTAATTAGGTAGCTCTTTGCACATGTCAGCCTGATTTTTTATTTACCTTTGGGCTGAAATCTGCAATGCAATGATTATTGGAATTGATATTGGCAGTACAACTACTAAAGCGGTTGCTGTCGAAAACGGGAAGATTATAAGGACGGTTAAGACCAAGGCCTTTGATGCGGTTACATCTGCATCGGGAGCGCTGGGAAAGATGATTATTGAGAGCAATATCGATATTTCGAATGTTGAGAAGATAATTATCACAGGGGCCGGGGCGCTTGAGATTAAGAAGGAGATTTTCGGGATTCCGACACATCAGATTGATGAAATCACTGCTATTGGAATTGGCGGAATGTTTCTTTCCGGAAAGGAGAATGTGATTATCGCCAATATTGGAACAGGAACCTCTGTAATTGAGGCTAAAAAGGATAAAATCACCCACCTGGGCGGAACTGGAATTGGTGGCGGAACCATAACAGGACTTTGCAAAGAGCTTATCAAATCTTCAACTTTCGAAAACATTCTTCACCTGGCAGATTCCGGAGATCTCACTCAGGTTGACCTTCTCATTGAGGATATTTCAGATGCAGATATAAGCTTCCTGAACAAAAAGGCCACAGCTTCTAATTTTGGCAAGATGCTGGATACAGCCGAAAAGGAGGATATCGCTCTTGGCGTTCTGAATATGGTTTATCAGGTTATTGGTGTTGTTTCTGTTTTTGCCGCTAAGAGCAGAAATGCCTCTACAGTCTACATAACAGGAAACGGAAGCAAGAATCGTATTGGTCAAAGAACTCTCGAGGAGATTTCAATCATGTACAACATAAAATTCGTATTCCCTGAAGATGCCGAATATGCCACTGCTATTGGCGCCGCACTCTCGGAAAAATAATTTTAATTAATCAGCTATGAAAATCCCAAAACTTATTGCAGCATCTTTTATGCTGATTCTCTTTCTGTCCTCTTCGCTATCTGCCTCACTTCAGGCTCAGACAAAGGAGCCGGGTGCACGCTCAATGCAGCCAGACTCTCCGGCAGCTTATCCCAAACAGAGCAACTACATAATAAACGAATCCCGCACCCCTATGTATCTTCCGGAGGTTGAGGGATATGTTCTGCTTAAGGCAGACCTGCACATGCATACAATTTTTTCTGACGGAACAATCTGGCCAACAACAAGAGTGGAGGAGGCTTTCCGCGACGGACTCGATATTATTGCAATTACAGACCACCTTGAGTTTCACTACATAAACGAGAAAAAGGTTAACTCTGCAGACCTCAATATGGAGTATAACCTGGCAAAGAACCTGGCAGATGAACTTGGAATTATGTTGATTCCCGGTGCAGAGGTAACTCGTGAAGTTCCTGCTGGACATTACAATATTCTATTTCTGGAGGATGCCAATAAGCTTGCAGGATTTATTAATCCGCAGAACAGAAGGGATACAAACACTTTGGCAGCCACACTTAAGGCAGCACAGGATCTTGGCTGTTTCATCACATGGAATCACCCGTCATATAAAAATCCAAAGGGAATTGCAGAGTGGGGCTACATCCATGAGCAGCTGTACAAGGCAGGGCTGATGAATGGGATAGAGATTGTAAATACAAACATGTATATTCCTCTGGTGCATAAATGGGCTATGGAGAAGAATCTGACAATGATGTCAAACTCAGATTCACATGCATCGCTAAGATATCGTCAGGGACAACACCGTCCTTCAACAATCATTTTTGCCAAAGAGAGAACTATGGCTTCCGTTAAGGAGGCTCTCTTTGCCGGAAGAACAGTAGGATATTCATGCAACTATCTCTACGGAAAGGAGGAGTTTACGGCTCCGCTGTTTCGTAATTCAATCAAAAGCAGGGTAGCCAGAGCAAATGAAAAGAGTATCCTGGTAGAGCTTAGAAATACATCCGGAATTCCGTATGAACTTGAATTTATGGAGAATGAATACTTCACTCCGCTTTCAACAGGCAGAAATCTGGTAATTTATCCCAATGAAACAATCGCAATTAGCTTAATTCCCAGGGGAAAAGTGGTTACAAACTGTAAGATTGCGGTAAAGGTTAAGAATATTCATGTAAATGCAGCCGAGCCGCTTGTTACGTTCATAACAACAGTGAATTAGCTCCTGAAAACAAGCGCAGTCCTCGCTGTTAACAAATCGTAAACTCGCCTCTTTTTTGTCAATCCGTTGATAAAGAGGGGCGGGTTTCTCATTTTGCCCATATTTTCAAATAGGGGATAAATAGGGTATACACTAATAAAAGAGCAATTTATAAATGATAGGTCTAATTTTACACTAAGAACTTTTGCAAGAATATTAAATCGTCATGAGAAAGATTGTTTTTACTCTGTTCCTTATGCTTACTATCGCGGCTCTTTCGCCTGCTCAGGCGGCCGCTTCTGTGAGCAGCAGTGAATCTAAAAACTATGTTGCCAAAAATAATGTGGGCAGTGTTAACACTGTAAGTGCGGCAACATCTTCAGAAATTGCCAAAGCCAAACCGGGATGGACCCTATACATCTGGATAATTGCTGCATTTATTCTTGTTGCTGTTATTGGCTTTACAGAAAACTTACTAAGAGAGGAAAAGGAAAAAATAGGTAATCTTCAGCCAAAAGAGAAGAGTTAGGTGTTTATGTTATTTCTTTCCCAGGGCCCAAAGTTTCCATAGACTTTGGGCTTTTTATTTATAAAATGATTTAACTTTATGTCATCTTAAACCACTATGCAATGAAAAAACTTTCACTTGTTCTCGTGGTAATCTCTCTCTTTGGAGTTACCGGTGCAATCTCTGCACAAAATTTCTCGATGGGGCTAAAAGGCGGGCTCAACATTCCTAATCTCACGGCAGGAGGAGTTCAGAATCCTTTGAATGAAGGATATGAATCCAGGCTGGGGGCAAATTATGGTGCCTTTGGCGAATTCCACATCAGCAAAGTATTCTCAATCTCTCTTGGAGCGGAGTTCTCTTCTCAGGGAGGTCAGAAAGACAAGTTTCAGGCTTTTGTTCCGGCAGGACCTCTGGCTCCTGTCGCACAGGCTTTGGGTATCAATTATCTCTATGCAGATTACAAGAGTGTTGCAAAGATGAATTACCTGATTGTTCCGGTTCTGTCAAGATTCAGCTGGAATATTTCAAGGACAGGCCCGCTCAGTTTTTATGCAGCCATTGGTCCGTTCGCAGGCTTTCTGCTCAGGGCACACCAGATAACAAGCGGTGAAAGTATAATTTATGCCGACGCAGCTGGTACAATTCCGCTTACACCAACTCCTCAGCCTTTTGATGCAGATACCGACATAATCGATCAGCTTAACAAATTTAACTTTGGACTGAACGGCTACATTGGCTTTGCATACAAGTTTACAGACCAGAACTCAATGTTTATTGAGGGCGGCGGAAACTACGGATTCATTCCTATTCAGAAGGAGTCTGACAATGGCAAAAACTATTCGGGGGCCGGAACAGTTAGTTTTGGAATTAAGAGGAGATTCTGAGTCTTTCATAGAAATTAAGGATTTAAAATCCTGTATGAAGATTTGAGAATCTTGCTGAGAGGTTTTCCGGGGATTTATTTAGTTTTATGATTATGAGATTTTTTTCGTGGTTGTTGTCTCTTTTCTTATTGATTGGGTCAGCGGCATGTTCCCGTAATGCCGCCGTCGATGATTTTGCCCGTGTTGAGAATGGGCAGTTTATTGTTGATGGTAATCCTTACTATTTTGTTGGGGCTAATTTCTGGTATGGGGCACTTCTGGCTTCGGAGGGCGAGGGCGGGGATAGTGCGCGACTGAAAAGGGAGCTGGACAATCTTGAAGAGCTGGGGGTGACAAACCTGCGGATTCTTGTGGGAGGTGAAGGGGAGGGTGGCGTCCCTGTTAAGTTTGAGCCGCTGCTCCAGCCCTCGCCCGGCGTGTACAATGACACTCTGTTAAGGGGCCTGGACAGACTAATGGTTATGCTTGGAGAGAGGAAAATGAAGGCTGTTCTCTATCTGAATAATTCATGGGAGTGGTCAGGCGGGTTTATAAAGTATCTGGAGTGGGCCGGGGCCGGGAAGGCCCCGCTGCCTACGCTGGCGGGCTGGGATGCCTTCAGTAAATATGTCTCGCAATATCATAAAAACGACAGTTGCCGGGTAATGTTTGAGAACCATGTTAGGTTTATTGTATCAAGAAGAAATTCTATCAGCGGCCTCCCATACAAAGATGATCCGGCAATCTTTTCGTGGCAGATAGCCAATGAGCCCCGGCCCTTCGGGAAGGATAACAAGGAGGCCTTTGCAGGTTGGATTGGTGGAGTAGCAAGGCTGATCAAATCTCTAGACCCCAATCATATGGTTTCAACCGGCAGTGAAGGAGTAATCGGGTGTGAGGGAGATATTGAACTTTATGAACAGATACATGCATTTCCTAAAGTCGATTACCTCAATATCCATATCTGGCCTCACACCTGGCGCTGGGTGCCGCGTGAAGATGTAAAGGGAAATGTTGCAACCGCAATTGCTAAGGCAAACGAATATATTGACCTTCATCTGGAGGTTGCAAAACGGCTGGGCAAACCACTGGTTATTGAGGAGTTCGGATATCCTCGGGAAGATTTTTCAGTCTCAAAATCGAGCGCCGTAACCGGACGGGATCTTTTCTACAAAGCAATTATCTCCAGAGTTGCTGAGGGTAAAAAGAGTGGTTCTCTTGTGGGCGGGTGCAACTTCTGGGCCTGGGGCGGGGAGGCCGTCACCGGGGCAAGGGAGGCGATTCAAGTTCCCGGTACCTCCACAGAATGGTTCTGGAAAAGGGGCGATGCCTTAACCGGCGACCCGCCCCACGAACCCCAGGGGCTCTACTCAGTTTTTGCCGGGGACAAAACCACCTGCGCCGCAATTCGGTTTTTTTATTATCTTTAGTGCATAAAACAGAGTTCCAAAGGTTCTGTCAGCTCCAGATTCGCGCTCCGATTATTAATTTGAACCCCGGTTATCCCGGAAAAAATTGTCAAATCATGAAAGGTGTAACGCATTTGCTGTCCGACTCGGCCGAATGGATGACAAATTCCGAGTTTGTCGACAAAAACGGAAACATTTCCAACGCTATTGGGGAGACCAAAATCGAGATTGGAAGAGAGGAGATTTCTAACGAAAGCTGGGTTTGTATTAATGGAAAAAAGATCTGTAACTGTTACAGGATTTCCAGGGAAGATGAATCCCGCTTTAATTTTGAGTGTGAAAACACCCTTCTGGGGAAGGAGATTGGAGAATTTAAGGTAGATAAGAATGTGGTATACTCGAAGTTCAGCGTCCAGAACACTAAAATCAACGGGTTTGAGGTTGTTATCAAAAACGACGAGGATGAGTGTTATGCTTATGGTTCTCTCTTTGACGGCTCTGAGCTGGTTAACCATTGGCGCTCGGTAATGGTTAAAATTTACTAATTATCTGAATTTTTGCTAAACCTGATTATCTGCATTCCAGCTAAACATTCTATTATGAAAAATCTTTACATCTGTTTGTTTGTTGCAATGCTGTTTGTAGCAATTCTACCTTCAGAGGCCATTGCTCAGCATGTGACTGCCCCCGGCGTTAAATGGGAGAACAGCTACAGCTTTGACAGATGCAACAATATGCAGATTGAGTTCTATGCAAAGCACAATGAGCATATGAGAACTCTGGTTTACAGGACATATTACAAAAGTGACGGTAAGGATTTTGCTGTTGTGCTTGACTCTCCGGGCAGAGGAAGTGATATGCTGACAATCTTTGACCTCTCTAATGAGGTGGCAATCCAGATTTTTGGAAGTGATGCTCCGGAGCCAATGTACAATGCCACAAGATTCAAATACCCAGAAGGCGAGGATGTTAAAAGGCTCGACCTGATGCCTGCTGAGGGAACAAAAACCATAGCGGGTAAGCTCTGTAAAAGGTACACCTATACTTTCAAAAAGATTTTTGGCGAGGTATGGATTACAGATGAAGTTGATATGTCAAACGATTACGGAATTTTCCGTGCTGCAAAGATGAGCGCCCTTCACAACACTTTGAATGTGGGCGGATTTGTTATGGAGATGACCAGCGAAGATGCCAAAGGGGGTAAAACCGTAATGACAACAGTATCTCTTGACAAGGCCGAAAAGTTTTCGCTAACCCTGCCGCGGGACAAAATGGGAACCGCCATCAACAAAGTGAATTATTATACATTCTGATTATTAAGCTTGCTCTGCGGCCTTTCACCCTTATTACAGATTTCTCTGATTCATAACAGAAATTCAGTCCTGAAATTTTTTGTCTATCTTCGCGGCTCGAAATTTTAATCAGAAGAAAAACAGAATGGTCTCTTGCGACGGGTTGAGTGTTGAGTTTGGCGGCACAGTATTATTTGAAAACATCTCCTTTGTAATCAATGACAAAGACAGGATAGCCCTCATGGGCAAAAACGGAGCGGGTAAGTCTACCCTGCTTAAAATTCTTGCCGGTGAACGTGCCCCTTCCAGAGGAGTCATATCGGCCCCGAAGGATTCTCTCATTGCATATCTGCCTCAGCATTTGATGACTGAAGATGGCCGGACTGTCCTTGAGGAGGCCTCTCAGGCGTTCAAGCACCTGCATGACATTGAGGCGCAGATCGCAGATTATAACCGTCAGCTGGAGGAGAGAACAGATTACGATTCAGATGAGTACTACAAACTCATTGAGGATTTGTCTGCAATAAGCGAAAAGTACTACGCTATTGACATTACCCACTTTGCCGAGGATGTTGAAAAGGTGTTGCTGGGCCTTGGTTTCAAGCGTGAGGATCTAAACAGGCAGACCTCAGAACTTAGCGGCGGATGGCGTATGCGCATTGAGCTTGCCAAGATTCTGCTGCGCAAGCCGGATGTTATTCTGCTTGACGAGCCAACTAATCACCTGGATATGGAGTCGATTATCTGGCTGGAGGAGTTTCTGATTAACCAGGCCAAGGCTGTTGTCCTTATCTCTCACGACAAATCTTTTGTGGACAATGTAACCAACCGTACCATTGAACTTACAATGGGGCGCATTTACGACTATAAGGTTAACTACTCGCACTACCTGGAGCTTCGCAGGGAGCGCAGAGAGCAACAGCAAAAGCAGTATGATGATCAGCAGAAAATGATTGCCGAAACTAAGGAGTTTATTGAGCGTTTTAAAGGAACCTACTCGAAGACTCTTCAGGTTCAGTCGAGGGTTAAGATGCTTGAAAAGCTTGATCTGATAGAGGTTGACGAAATTGATACATCGGCATTAAAGCTGAAGTTTCCGCCATCTCCGCGCAGCGGCAACTTCCCGGTTATCACTGACGGAGTAGGGAAGAGCTATCCTGTGGAGTCCGCAGGCGGCAAGGGCGAATCGGCAGTGAAAACATTCAAAACGGTCTTCTCAAATGCCTCACTTACAATTGACCGCGGCGACAAGGTTGCTTTTGTGGGGCGCAACGGCGAGGGTAAATCTACGCTTGTGAAATGCATCATGAGGGAGATTGACCACGATGGCAAACTTACTCTGGGGCACAATGTTCAGATTGGCTATTTTGCTCAGAATCAGGCCTCTCTTCTTGATGAAAATCTTACTGTTTTTCAGACTATTGACGACATAGCCGTGGGCGATATCCGTTCGAAGATCCGCGACCTGCTTGGTGCCTTTATGTTTGGCAGGGACGATATCGATAAAAAAGTCAAGGTGCTTTCGGGGGGCGAGCGGACCCGTCTTGCCATGATCAAGCTTCTGCTTGAGCCTGTGAATCTGCTGATTCTGGACGAGCCCACCAACCACCTCGATTTGCGTACCAAAGATATCCTCAAGCAGGCTCTTCTTGCATTTGACGGCACTCTCATTGTGGTCTCCCACGACCGTGACTTCCTCGACGGCCTTGTAACCAAAGTCTACGAATTTGGCAACGGCCAGGTCAAAGAGCACCTCGAAACCATCCAGGGATTTCTTGATAAGAAGAAGATGGAGCAGCTCAGAGAGGTTGAATTATAGTTTTTACATTATTTGCAGCCTCAGCTGCGCAGCTGTCTTATTAAATTCTCTCTCAAGGTCGAGGAGGTGCTCGATGCTTTCGTAGTAGAATTCAACTTCGTGGAAGTAGTCTATGATTGAGAGTTCGCCAAGGTCGAGGGCTTTGCGGAGCATCTCGACGTTGTTGAAGGTGAGGATTTTGTTTTGAAAATCATTGACGCTGTTTTGCAGGGAGATTGTTTTTGAGTGGAGTGCCTTGAGGGAGGTGTAGAAACGAACCTTTTCATCTGCTGCAATGGACTCGGCAGCCTCGGCGGCGGCTTTGGCCTGCTTGATTTTGTTCTTGTTTTCCCACAGCGGAACGGTGATTCCAAAGGATACTCCCTGAAATTTTTCGCCCACAACTTTTTCGCTCATGTAACCGGTTGTGATTTGCGGCAGGGCCAAAGCCTTTGTAAGGGCAATCTCCTTTTGGCTTATCTCGATATTCTGTCTGAGCCAGCCCAGAACAGGACTCTCTTTTTCGGCTTCTGCATACCAGTTCTCAAAGCTGACCGGGATAAGCTGAGTGCCAAAAGTTGATGATTCGAGTTCAATTCGTGTGCCTCCGTTGAGGCCGGCGAGCTGATTCATCAGATACTCCTTGTCAATGTTGAGGTGCTCCAGAACTTTTGTTACATGGTAGAGGTTAATCTCGGCCTTGTTGAGCTCAAGTTTTGAAACATCTCCTGCTTCGAAGCGTTTTTTGAAAGCATGGGCAATTGCCTTTGCATTGGAATACTGTTTTTCAATTTCGATGCGGAGTGCGTTGGTGTATATGAGGTCGTAAATGACCATGCTTGTTTCGTATCTGATATCCCGGAGGCTCTTCTGATACTCAAGGTCTACCTGATTGTCGCGCAGGTCTGCAATTTTCTTCCTGTAACCGTATGCAAGCGGGAAATCGAGTGTCTGGCTTACTCCAAAATCCTGACGGGTACCCATAGATGAGGGGCTGCCCCACAGGTAGCCAAACTCAACCTCCGGATTTGACGGGTAAATATCTGTGCGGTTTCCCAGTTTTCTCGCCTGGGCCTCTTTTCTTAGGGCCGACAGAGTTGTATTGTTTTTCTCTACCTCCTGCAGAATTTTATCGGCAGGGTCGGTTTCGGCAGAGGGATGAAACATTATTCTGTCAGAACCATCTGTTTTGTCTGAAAATATCTCTGTTTTTTCTGAAAAGCCCGGATAGGGTGATGCAGATAATGGAGATGAAATGATTGCCAGTGTTGCTAATGTTGTTATCAGGAATTTCATATGCTGTCTTGTTTTTTATCTCTGTGAATATTGAGAATGCTGTAAACAATCGGAACAATGTAAATGTTCAGCAAAGTTGATGTAAGAAGTCCGCCCAGTATCACTTTTGCCATTGGACTTTGTATCTCGTTTCCTGAGAGGTCGCCTTTTAATGCCAGCGGAATGAGTGCCAGCGCAGCTGTAAGGGCTGTCATTAAAATAGCATTCAGCCTGTCTGATGAGCCTCTGGTAATGGTTTCATGCAGAGAGACTCCCTGTGCCTGCAGTCTCTGATAATTTGACACCAGCAAGATACCATTTCTTGTTGCAATTCCAAAAAGCGTGATAAAACCAATAATCGCAGGAATGCTCAGCACGCCGGAAGTTACCCAGATTGCAAATACACCGCCAATAAGTGCCAGTGGCAGGTTCAGCAGAATAATGCCGGCAAGTTTCAGGTTTTTGAACTCCTGAAAGAGAAGTAAAAATATTATTACTATGGCAATAATGGATGTTAGCATAAGACTTCTTGAAGCACGGGCTTCGCTCTCAAACTGTCCTCCATATTCGACACGATAACCTTCCGGAAGTTTAACCGACTTCTCTACCCGTTTCTGAATCTCTTCAACTACGGTGCGAAGATCGCTGCCTGCCACGTTTGCAGATACTACAATTTTCCTCTCAACATTCTCCCTGCTTATTGAGCTTGGACCCGAAGCTGAGATAATGTTTGCTATCTGATCCAGCGGAACTTTGCCACCTGTGTGGGTGTCAATGAGTGCATTTTTAATTTCATCCACTGACTTAGGCTCACTGTTACCCACTCTCATGACAAGGTCAAATTTTCTCTGACCTTCGTAAATGTCTGCAAGTTTTTCCCCGCCAAGTGCCAGGTCAATATATTCATTGAAATCAGACATATGCACTCCGTACTGAGCCATCATCTCCCTGTCTGCCCGTATCTGAATCTGCGGAATCTCTATCTGCTGGTCTACATTCAGATCTACAAGACCCTCTACATCCTCAGTGTAGTGCTTGATCTCATTACCAATTGTGAACAGTCTGTTGAGGTCCGGACCAAAAACCTTGATTGCGATATTTGCTCTTGTTCCTGAAAGCATGTGGTCAATTCTGTGTCCCAGCGGCTGCCCAACTGTGTAGGCAATTCCGGGAACACCGGACAGGGTCTTTCTCACATCTGCCATAAACTCCTGCTGACTCCTCTTGTCCAGTTTGAAGTTGACATCTATCTCTGCACTGTTTGTGGTCTGAGAGTGTTCGTCAAGTTCGCCGCGTCCTGTTCTGCGGGCTGTACTTGTTACCTCAGGTATGGTTAGAAGCTCCTTCTCCACAAGGTTGCCCAGGTAGTTGCTCTCTTCGAGAGAGACGCCTGGTTTGGCGACGACGGAGAGGGTGAGCGAGCCTTCGTTGAATTCGGGGAGGAAGCTGCGCCCCAGGCCGGTGAAGATGACAAGGGAGGCAATAAAGAGGATTATTGTTGTGCCAAGAATCGCTCCTTTATGCTTCAGGGACCAGATAAGCGAGCGTTCATAGTGGAGAACAAGTTTGGCAGAGAGCCACTTCTCCTTCTGATTTTTCTCCAGGTATTTGTCTGATGAGAGAAGCATTTTTGCAAGGAGCGGTGTGAGTGTCATTGCCACTACCAGCGACATAAAGAGAGAGACCAGAAATGATACTCCAAGAGGCTTAAGCATTCGTCCCTCCATACCTGAAAGGAAGAAGAGCGGGAGGAATGCCACCATAATGATAAGGGTTGCGTTGAAAATGGAAGCGCGAATCTCTTTTGAGGCCTCGAAGACTACGGTAAATGCCGAATGCCTTTCGGATTCGGGCAGTAGCCGGTTCTGGCGGAGCCGTTTGTAAACATTCTCGACATCTATGATTGCGTCGTCCACAAGAGAGCCTATCGCAATTGCCATACCTCCCAGTGACATAGTGTTGATTGTCATCCCAAGCATCTGCATTACAAGTATTGCTCCCAGAAGCGATAGCGGAATGGCCAGCAGGGAGATGATTGTGGTTCTGAAGCTTCCCAGAAAGAGGAAGAGAATCAGCACAACAAACAGGGCCCCTTCAAGAAGGGCGGTTCCCACATTCCTTACGGAGGTCTCAATGAAGTCTGCCTGGCGGAAAATCTTTGTATCAAGTTTTACATCCGGAGGCAGGGTTTTTACAAGCTCTGCAAGGTTTTTCTCAATCTTTTCGGTTACCTCAAGTGTATTTGCATTTGGCTGTTTTGAGATTGAAATAATGACTCCCGGTTTTGCATTTCCTGATGCATATCCCATTTTGGTAGCA
>Ga0351881_1016_pt1 | contig 66397 bp, 62 predicted proteins | sample BONcelFGM3001E15_FD_206769 | JGI IMG/M metagenome (GOLD analysis project Ga0351881, IMG submission 206769) | Enriched cells from coal bed in the Powder River Basin, Montana, United States - BONCAT cells FGM rep3 HSBNCT.FGM.300.1.E15 ...
AATCAAATGTTCAACCGATTAGTAATGCTACAATTAATCTGTCTGATAAGGAAGTATTCTTAAGTCAAGAGAACTCATCCAAATTGAGTGAGAGGAAAGAATCAACAATTCTTGAAAATCATAAACCAACAAACTTAACTGAAACCAAAGCAGATAAGTATCACGAAACATCTGTAAACAAAAATAATGTTGAACCTCAAAAAATTAATTCTTCACTCAACGACTTAAAAACTGCAATTAAATCGGTTGAGGGGATCTCCGGATTTGTAAAAGTTGAAAAACCTCTCATGCAGAAGGAAACAGTAGTTAAACCGGAAATCAATCAGAATACAAGTCCGAAATCATCAACAGGTAATGAGAACGAAATATTACATACTGATCAAAACAGACAAAAAGTTGTAAAAGATTCGATAGAAGTTAGTTCTGTTAAACCAGGTGGAGAGACACGAAAACCGATCAACATGCAAAAACCAACAGCTCAAAGAGAAGAATTTGTTGAGGTAGTTTCAGGTAAAGAAGAAATCAAGAAATCTTTTTCAAGTGATAAAAATGAAACGGCAAAAAATTCTTCTAATGCATCAGAGATTATCAAAGAAGATATTAAAATAGCATCCGGGAAAAATTCTTTTCCCAAAACAACTGTTGTAAATGAAAAAGAAGTACTCCCCACGAAAGATCTTAAAGTTGATTTAACTCAAGATAAATCTACCTCAACTCAAGTTAATGCTTCAGAAAATTCCAATAAGAATGAAACGAAGAATGAGCAAGAGAAAAACACTAACGGACAAGAGCCTCGACAAAAATCGGAAAGTAAGCAAATTCAAGGTACATCCGAATTTAAACCTATTGAAGAGATGAAGGAAAGAGGAGTTTCTGAGACAATAAAGATGTCCAATAATCTTAAAACGGTAAGGACAACTGAAATTGTTAAAGAGATTCAAAATATAATTCAATCGGGTGAAAAACATTCCGTTACAATGAAATTGACACCTGCTACTTTTGGAAGTGTTAAAGTTTTACTCGAAACTGTAAATAATGTGTTAACTGCTAAAATAGAGGTTGAAAACGATACGGTTAAGCAGATAATACAATCAAATGTAGAACAGTTAAAACAGTCATTAAATGAGAATGGAATTCAATTGGCAACAATTAATATTTCATTATCTAACAGCGAACACAGATCTGCAAGATCTCAATTTCAGAAGAAAAAAAATAGTTCTTCCGAAAACGATAAGAAAGTTGACATAGATAGTGGGACAGAAATTAAACCTAAAAAACAATATGGTTACAATACTTATGAATACCTGGTATAAGGAGATGCAAAATGTTTGATCCGATTAACACGACTTTAACAAATACTAATACCAATGCTCCAAAGGGAAAAGCTTCATTAGGAAAAGATGATTTTATGAAATTGATGTTATCTCAACTTAAGCATCAAGATCCATTAAATCCGATGGAGGGAAGTGAATTTGCCTCACAATTAGCACAGTTCAGTTCTTTGGAACAATTGTCAAATCTTAATGAGTTAACAGCCCAAAGTATAGATGCAAATTATTATTTAACTCAATCAATTAACAATACAATGACGGCAACGCTTATTGGTAAGGATGTGAAGCTATCAGGAAATGTATTAAATGTTAAAGGCGATGAAGGAATGACAATTGGTTATAAACTTCCATCAAATGCCGCAAATGTAACAGTTAAAGTATATAATGAGGCAGGCGTACTTGTTAAAACTTTTGATTCGGATGGATTATCAGAAGGGGACCATAAACTATTTTGGGATTATTACGATAATAGTGGTAATAAAGTTCCTGATGGTAAATATACTTTCTCGGTAGAAGCAAAAAATGTAGCGGGTAATGATATAATCACTGAACAATTTATCTGGGGACGAATAAATGGTGTAAAATATAGTGATGCAGGGACTAAACTTTTAGTCGGAAATAACGAATATATGCTATCAGATATTTTAGAAATTATTAATCCAACAGACCCAACGGGAGAAGAGTAATGTCAGAAATAAATGGAGTAAAAGTACCTTTTATTCCGATAGTCACCAACGATGACTACGTACCCGGAAAGGTAAAGAATAATAAAGAGAACTTTAATTCCATCTTTCAAGAGGAATTAGAAAAAGTAAAATTTTCTAACCATGCTCTTAAAAGATTGGAATCAAGAAATATTCAGTTAGATGATATTGAACTGAATAAAATTGAATCGGCGGTTAATAGAGCCGAACTAAAAGGATCAAAAGATTCTTTAGTAATGATGAGAGATAAAGCATTTATTGTAAACATTCCGAACCGAACCGTCATTACTGCAATGCAGGTTGGTGAAGAACAGGATAATGTTTTTACAAATATTGATAGTGTGGTTTTCGCATAAAAATAAATTAACAAATAAATAACTTAGAGCGGGACCTTTTGAGGACGCTCTGGATACAACCGACTGACTGACGTTGTATCAAAAAAATCAAAACAACCTTAGGAGGTTATCATGGCACTATTAAATTCACTTTTCGCTGGCGTATCCGGTTTACGAAATCATCAAGCAATGATGGATGTGATCGGTAATAACATTGCAAACGTTAACACAATCGGTTTCAAAAGCTCACGTGTAACTTTTAGTGATACATTTAATCAATTCATTAAAGCCGGTACAAATCCCACAGAAAATTCAGGCGGTACAAACTCTTTCCAAATCGGTCTCGGAATGAAAGTTAATTCAGTTGATAGAAACTGGAATCAAGGTACATTCGAAAGAACAGGTATCACTTCAGATTTAGCTTTACAAGGACCTGGAATGTTTGTTCTAAAAAGTAACGGAGAAAATTTTTATTCAAGAGCAGGTGCTTTCATTTTTGATGCTGATGGTCGACTTGTGAGTGCACAAAACGGAGCTATCGTGCAGGGTAAAGTAGCAAGCACTGATGGCGCAATTCCTCCCGGAAATAATTTAGAAGATATTAAAATTGATACTAATCTAAAGTTACCTGCAGTTGCAACTAATATGATTAAATGGGGCGGTAACTTGAAAAGTAATGCAGTACTTACAAGAAGCGAAGAAGTTGTTCAACGTGGAAATATCAATTCATCATTGCCTGGACCATTTGTTAGCCAAACCACTGTTTATAATGAATATGGAACTGCTTATTCTCTTAAAGTAACTTATACTAAAACCGCTAACCCTGATGAATACGATTTAGATTGGGAAGTATTGGATTCAGAGAATGTATCAATGGGTAGTGGTACAATAACACCTCTTCAATTTGAAGATGATGGTAATGGTAGCTGGGTATTAGATGCCGCCTCGGTTGCTTTATTGGATGGTGTGAATAATCGAGTAAATATACCGACAAGTAATATCGATTTTATTCTTAATCCTGCTGCGGTTTCGCAAAACGCATCAACTTCAACACTTAGTATTTCAGCAGATGGAAACAGAAAACCTAATGTTGTAACCGGTTCGGTAACAGTATTTGACACACTTGGTACAGCACATCAAGTAACAATGAAATTTACAAAAATTGGTAACAATGAATGGACATGGACAGCTTCAGTTCCCGGAACAAGTACCGATACAGGGCAAGAGGTAAGCGCTAACGGAACAATAACCTTTAATGCTGATGGAACTTTAAGTCCGGAAAATATTGCACCAACTAATCCACAATTAACCTTTATTCCTAACGGAGGGGCTAATCCATCTGTTATTGATCTTGATTTTGGAACCGGATTTGGCGGTGTTACCCAAACTTCTGCAAGTTCAGTTGTGTCGGCATTAAGTCAAAATGGTTCTGCATCAGCAACCCTTTCAAATCTTAATATTGATCAATATGGTAATATTGTTGGTATTTTTACAAACGGAAGTTCCAAAAATTTGGCTCAACTTATGGTGTCAACATTTGCCAACTTAAACGGTTTGATAAGTAATGGTGATAATATGTATACCGCTTATGCAAACTCAGGCGAACCACGAATTGGTGCTCTTGGTGAAGAAACCGGAACTACAGTTCAATCCGGTGCACTTGAGCAATCAAATGTCGATCTTTCTGAAGAGTTCACACGAATGATTGTTTCACAAAGAGGATTTCAGGCAAATGCCCGCGTAATCACTACTGCCGATAATTTACTACAGGAAATTACAAGTTTAGTTAGATAGTAAATTTTGAAAACTCAAAAGAGGGAATCCGGAATGGGTTCCCTTTTTTATTTTTGACCAGATGTCTAATAATAACCACTTCTTCACCCCAATCCTCAATTTTTTTGCTCGTTTTTAATGTTTCGGTTCTGGCATATTCATTGACTATTGTTTTATTAAAAATCACAATAAAGATTCAAGTAAATGGCAGATACAGACATAAATATTCCCGATCCCCAAAAATCAAACTTAATTAAAGTTCTGGCAATCGGAATACCGGTATTCATTGTTCAGCTTGTTATAATTTATTTTGTTACGGTAAATATTTTAATGAGCCGGGTACAAAATGAATCACATAATTCAGATTCGGATTCTACAGAGCAACAAGACTCAAGTGAAAATTCTACTACGGAAAGTTACGAAGAGAGAGGAAAGTATATTTTCGTTATGGAGGACATAATTATTAATCCTGCAGGTACAGATGGGAAAAGACTTTTACTCTCATCAATTGGTTTTGATGTTAACCGCGAAGAGGACAATAAAGAGCTTGAAGCAAAACAAATTTTAGTTAAAGATATTGTTATTTCTCTTCTTTCGAGTAAGAGCATCATGCAACTGGGGGATGCTAATTATAAAGATACTCTTAGAATTGAAATTGCAAGTCATCTAAGGGAAAGAATGCCCAAAATTATAATTAACGACATTTATTTCAGCAAATATATATTACAATAAGAATTATGGCAGAAGTATTATCACAACAGGAAATTGATTTATTACTTAAAAGCGGCGGCGACGCTTTACCTGTAGAGTCACACGACAGTGAACCGGTTCTTTTTGACTTTAGACTTCCTAACAGAATTTCTAAAAATCAACTTAGAACAATCAGAAACATCCATGAAAATTTTGCCGAAAGTTTCAGTTCATTTCTTGTGACAAAACTTCAGAGTATTGTTAATATTAATATCCCAACTGTGGATCAAATATATTATTCGGAATATGTGTTATCTGTCCCCAATCCGGCTTGCCTTTATACTTTCGAAATTAAAAATACCGATATTAAAGGAATCCTTGAACTTAGCACTGATTTCGCACTTACACTTGTTGACCGACTTTTAGGCGGAAATGGATATGGGACCAAACAATCGAAACTTATTACACCGATTGAGCAGAAAGTTCTTCATGTTGTAATAGAAAAAATCTTTTCCGATTTAAGAAAAGCATGGCAAATAGTAGACGATTTCGAATTTGTTATTGATAGATTTGAACCGGATATTGACTTTGCTCAAATCACCTCACAAAACGAGTCTGTATTATTACTTTCATTTGAAATATTGATTGGTGAACAATCATATATGATGAACTTATCTTTTGCCACTTTCGCCTTTGATACAATTTTGGCAAAATTATCTTCACAAAAACTTTCTACAATAAGACCAATTAGATATCAAGGCATAACAGCTCAAGAAATTATTACTTCTCATTTATACAAAGCATTTTTACCTGTTTCTGTTGAATTTGGTAAAACGGTTATTTCAGTAAACGAATTAATGAATCTTGAAAAAGGAGATGTAATAATGCTTGAACAGAAAATAGGTGAAGATCATATTATTAAAGTACAAAACAAACCGATGTTTCTTGGTAAATCAGGAAATGTTAATAGTCATAAAGCAGTCAAAATAACTCAACGTTTATCGTCAAACGAAACAAAATAAAGGATTAAAAATGTCAGACTTTTTAGATGATACCTTCAATGAAAAACAAAAGAACTCGAAAATAAAAGCTAAAGAAGTAGAGTTTGATGATTTTGACGAGTCAAGTCTTCGCTCGGGAAGCGGTTCAATGGAAAAACTTACCTTTCTGAGTGATTTACAATTAAATGTATACATTGAGTTAGGTAGAACTCAAATGCAAATTAAAGATATTCTTGAATTAGAGCGTGGATATGTAATTGAACTTGATAAACTTGCCAGTGAACCGGTTGATATCTATGCAAATAATAAAAAAATTGCCGAAGGTGAAGTTGTGGTAATTGATAAACATTTCGGAATTCGTATTACTAATTTGAATGATGCAGCAACACAGCTTAAAGGACTCTACTAATGGATTTTTTAGATGTAATTAAAATGCTCCTTCCTCTTCTTATTATTATTGCAATGCTTTATGGCTTGTTGATGGTTGTAAGGAAATATTCTTTCTCTCTATCAAAAGGGAAAACGAGCGGAATAAATATCAAAATTATTGGAACTCAAATGCTGTTGCCTAAAAAATTTATTTCTGTGGTTAGAGTAAAAGATAAAATGTTAGTGCTTGGAGTAAGTGAAGCATCAATTACACTTCTTAAAGAAATTGATGCAGAAGAAGATGAAATGTTAGATAATGAAGATGATCTCCACAACTCATCTTTTACCGATATGATAAAAAAGAACCTTGGAATGAGATGAAAAAAAGTAGTTTTTTAGTTTTATTAATCCTTGGGATTTTATTATTAATACCATCTGATCTAAACGCCCAACAAGGAACACCTATTCCACTCCCCAAAATTGGTATTGATATAGGAACTGCTGAAAATCCAAAAGATGTATCTGTAACATTACAAGTTTTACTACTGATGACAATATTGTCATTAGCTCCTTCCATTATGATAATGACAACGGCTTATCTCAGAATTATAATAGTTTTCCATTTTCTCAAAAGTGCTTTGGGTACCCAGCAAATGCCCCCCGGACAGTTGTTGGCTGGCACGGCATTGTTCATCACCTTTTTTGTGATGGCTCCGACCTGGAATAGAGTAAACGATGATGCAATTAAACCTTTACTCGATGGAAAAATTCAGGTCGAAGAAGCTTACAATAAGGGGATTAATCCGATTCGTGATTTCATGTTTAAAAATGTTCGGGATGAAGATCTGGAATTATTTATAAGTTTAGCCAGCTTAAATAGACCTAATAATAAAAATGATTTGCCGACATATATCGTAATTCCAGCTTTTGTAATAAGTGAAATGAGGATTGGATTTATAATTGGTTTTTTCTTATTTATTCCGTTTTTAATGGTCGACATGATTATTGCAAGTATACTTATGTCAATGGGTATGATGATGCTGCCGCCTATGCTGGTTTCGCTCCCATTCAAAATATTACTTTTCATTCTTGTTGATGGCTGGAATTTGATAATTGGTTCGGTTGTAAGGAGCTTTTCATAAATGACTGAAGAAATTGTTATACAAGTTTTGAAAGAAGCTTTTTATACCGCTTTTATAATAATTCTGCCGGTACTTGGTGTTACATTAATAGTCGGTATTTTCATCTCAATTTTTCAGGCAGCAACATCTATTCAGGAAATGACATTAACATTCGTTCCTAAAATATTGGTAACAGCACTTACAATTATTTTTTTACTTCCCTGGATGATCGATAAAATGATTGCAATTACAGTGCGAATGTTCACAATGTTTAACACAATGATAAAATGAACGCAATACCGGTTAATGACTTTGTAATATTATTGATGATCTTTATCAGAATTTCTTCCGCACTTCTCGCTTCTCCAATTTATAATAATGAAGGAATTCCGGTAAGCGCAAAACTGTTTCTCGCATTAGTTATTGCATACGTAATATTTTTAACCTTAGACAGAAGCACCATTACAGTCTCCATTTCGGGATGGTCACTTTTTGTTTCGGGAATTAAAGAAGTATTTACGGGACTATTGATCGGATACATGTTAAATTTTGTTTTTTGGGGCATTTCTTATGCCGGTACATTAATCGGTTTTGAGGTTGGATTAACAATGGCAGATGTATTTAATCCGATGGAACAGACTAACAACAACATAATAGGTGAATTTATTTACCTTGGAGCAATTGTAATCTTTTTTTTAATAAATGGACATCATTACGTGATTAAGGGATTAACATATTCTTATACAATAATTCCAATTGGAGAATTCGGAGTATCGGAATCGTTGTTAAATCTACTTATAAAATATACCACAACAATATTTGTAATCGCTGTTAAAATTGCATCGCCTATTATGGTCTCCTTTTTCCTGCTCCATGTTGCAGAAGGAGTTCTTGCACGCGTTATCCCACAGATGCAAGTGTTTTTTGTTGTTCAACCGATAAAAATTGGATTAGGTTTAACTATAATCGCTATCGTTATTCCACTTTACATTTACTTAATTAAAAACCTTCTGATTGAATATGAAGGTAAACTTTATAATTTTATTCAAGTGATGGGTAATTAATGGCTGCTGATGATGGTGGACAAGAAAAAACCGAACAGCCGACGTCGAAAAAATTAACTGATGCTCGGGATAAGGGTCAAGTTGCAAAAAGTACTGAAATCAATTCGGTTTCAATTTTTGTCTCCGGACTTTTACTCCTTTATATCAGTCAATCCTGGGTTAGCGGAAAAATTTCATGGTTTGCTAAATTTATATTTAGTTCACTCGATGTTCTTACGATAAATAAAGACTTATTTATTGATTATGCCATCAAGGGTTATTTCTATTTTATAGCAATTCTTGCTCCTTTATTGATTGGATTAGTAGTGGTTTCTTTAGCTGCCAATATATCACAAGTAGGTTTGAAATTTGCGTCTAAGGCACTTAAACCAAAATTTGATAAGCTCAATGTATTTAAGGGAATTAAAAATTTAGTATCAACTAAGGCTTTTGTTGAAGTTGCAAAATCAATATTTAAATTGGTAATTATTGGTAGTTTTACCTATATGATGTTAACTGATTTAATAGCATCATCAACAGCAATACTTGAATATTCGGTTGAAGAAATTGTAAAATTTATGGTTGATTCAGCTTATTCATTAGTCTGGAAACTTGCACTTATATATATTTTAATTGCAGCCACTGACTTTGCATTCCAAAAATACAAATTCAAAAAAGACATGATGATGACTAAGCAGGAAGTTAAAGAAGAATATAAACAACAAGATGGCGATCCGGAAATTAAAAGCAGAATAAAAAAAGCTCAGTATGCCGCTGCTCGTCAAAGAATGATGACAGACGTACCAACTGCAGATGTGGTAATTACAAACCCTACTCACTATGCTGTTGCATTAAAATATGATATGTCAAAAGATGGAGCACCAACTGTAGTAGCTAAGGGTGTTGATGAACTGGCACAAAGAATAAAAAAAATCGCTGTTGAAAATAATGTCCCGTTACATGAAGATAGAGAATTAGCACGCGCGTTATTCAAGATGTGTGACGTGGGTGAAAAAATCCCTTCAGCATTATTTAAAGCAGTTGCACAAGTATTAGCGTATGTCTTTAGGTTAAAAGAATCTAAAAAGAAGAAGAGTATTATTTGATAATGAACTTCCTTGGTAAAAATACCGATATAATGTTGGCATTTGGGTTAATCTTCATTCTCGGATTAATGCTCATTCCTTTGCCCACAATGTTTTTGGATTTTTTTCTTGCACTAAATATTACGGCTGCCGTTTTAATTCTTATAGTTTCACTATACATACAATCACCACTTGATATTTCGGTTTTCCCCGGACTATTACTCGTTTCAACACTATTCAGATTAGCACTAAATATCAGTTCAACCCGTTTAATTCTGATTGAAGGTTATGCAGGTAAAGTAATTGAAACCTTCGGCACATTCGTAGTTAGTGGAAATTTCGTTGTCGGATTTATCGTTTTTATAATTTTGGTAATTATACAATTTATTGTAATAGTAAAAGGTTCCGGAAGAATATCTGAGGTAGCCGCCCGATTTACATTGGATGCAATGCCCGGTAAACAAATGGCGATTGATGCTGATTTGAATACAGGATTAATTACCGAAGCTGATGCAAGAGCAAGAAGAGACAATATTAGTCGTGAAGCTGAGTTTTATGGTGCTATGGATGGTGCAAGTAAGTTTGTTAAGGGGGATGCAATTGCCGGACTTATAATAACTGCGATAAATCTTATTGCCGGTTTTGTTATTGGAGTGGGACAAAGGGATTTGGCAATTGGAGATTCAATCCAAACTTATACAATCCTGACTATAGGTGATGGTTTAGTTTCTCAAATTCCGGCGTTGATAATTGCTACTGCTGCAGGTTTAGTTGTTACAAGAAGTGCTGCCGGAACAGCACTTGATACACAAATGAAACTTCAACTATTTTCAAATCCACGTGTTTTGGGGATTGTGTCAGGCGCAGTATTTCTATTTGGACTTGTACCGGGGATGCCAACAGGAACGTTTATTTTACTAAGCATAGGGTTGGGAAGCGGTGCATATTTTCTAAGAAAAAGAGCATTAGCAATTGTACCAACTTTAACTGAAGAAGAAATTGTACCTGAATCACCGGAAGAAAAAGTTGAGCAATACCTTCAAGTTGACCCAATTGAAATCGAAATTGGTTATGGTTTAATTAGCTTGGTAGATGAAAACCAGGGGGGAAATCTGTTTCAGAAAATTTCCTCTACAAGAAAATTTATTGCTTTGGAATATGGTGTTCTAATTCCGCCGGTAAGAGTCCGTGATAATCTTCAACTGAATCCAAATGAATATATTATTAAAATAAAAGGGAACATCGTTTCTGATTATGAAATTCATACCGATCGTTTCTTAGCCATGAATCATGGTGGTATTGATGATTCTCTTGATGGAATTCCGACTAAGGATCCTGCGTTCGGATTAGCGAGTTACTGGATTTCTCAAGAGGAAAAAGATAGAGCAGAACTTCTCGGCTTTACTGTTGTAGATGGAATATCGGTTTTATCAACACACCTTCAGGAAACTCTAAAACATAACTTCGAAAAGATTTTAACAAGACAATCAGTAAAGCAACTTCTTGAAAACTTAAAAAAAGAGTATCCTGCAGTAATTGAAGATATTAATCCCGATGCACTTTCGCTCGGAACAATTCAAAAAGTTCTTCAAAATTTATTGAAGGAATTAATTCCGATAAAAGATTTAGTCCAAATAATTGAAGCATTAATTGATTATTCCAAAGCAACTAAAAATATTGATGTGCTTACTGAATATGTTCGACATTCAATTGGTAATACAATTGCAAATTTGTTTAAGGATAATAACGGTATTATTCATGCGGCGGCAATTGGTGAAAATTTGGAATCGTTTATCACTCGTTCATTACAAAATCAGAAAGATGCAATTGGAACTCTCGGGCTAAGTCCCACAATGCTTAGGGATTTAAATAATAGTATCGAAAAATCCAAAAACAATTTTACATTACTTGGATATCCACCGGTAATAGTAACATCAGCTACAATTCGTCCATATTTTTACAGACTTATAAATTCAAGTTTCCCCGACTTTTCTGTCCTCTCATATTCCGAACTGCCGTCACAAATAGAAATAGAGTTTATAGATAGTATAGAGGTTCAAAATGCAAATTAAAAAATTTGTTGCTCAAACTTTACGCGAAGCTACCGAAAAAATGAAAGATGAACTTGGTACAGAAGCCGTTATTCTTGGAACCCGTGTAATTGAAGCTGATTTAAAACTGGGCATAAAAAAAATGTTTGAGATTACTGCTGGTCTTGAAGATGAAAATGAAGTAAATGTGAAATCTCATCCAAAGTCAAAAACTAATCTTCAATCGCAAAAATCGTTTGAAGAAGAGTTGGACGCGATTAACAATAAAATATATTCGAAAACAAAAACTCCTTCAATAAAAACTTCTTCCTCATCAGAAAAACCGCCGGTCAAATTTGAAAAGAAAGAAGAAAAATTAGAACTCGAAAAGGAGTTAAAAGAAATAATTAATACACTTGTTCAAAAGGAAGTTCAGAAAACTATAATTACGGCAGTACTGGAGCAGCTAAAAAAATATCAACATGTTCTTACACGCGAAAATTTGGAAAGTTATACGCTATCATGCCTTTCATCTTTATTATCCACATCTGATTTTGAGTTAAAACCGCAAAAAAAGACGAAGATAGTTGTTCTTGTTGGTCCAACCGGAGTTGGTAAAACTACGAGTATTGCAAAACTCGCATTAATAGCCAAAATCATTCACAACCTTGATGTAGGCTTAATTTCTGTTGATACATATCGGCTTGGTGCGCTCGATCAGTTAAGAATATTTTCTGAAGTAAGCCATATTGATATGTTAGCTGTATATGAACCGCATGAAATGCCTGAAGTAATAAAAAAATTCAGCAAAAAAGATATTGTTTTTATCGATACCGCCGGCAGAAGTCCTCAAAATGCTAATCAGTTAAAAAAGAACTTAGAATTTGTTAAAAACATTAATGTTGATGAAACTATGCTCGTTCTTAGTGCTACGAGTTCTACAAGAAATCTGATTGATACTGCAAGTAAATTTAACATGTTTAATTACGGCTCATATATTTTTTCAAAGATTGATGAGTCTGTTGCTCATGGAAATATTCTGAATCTGGTTTCAAATACTGGAATTCCTGTGGTATTTCTTACAAACGGACAGGTTATTCCTGATGATATAATTGCTGCAGATTCTGATTTTATTGCAAAACTTATTTATTCGGATAAAATTTCGAAATGATAGGGCAGCTAAACCGCATATTGGAATTAGAGAAACTAAAAAGTTCACAACTTGTAAAAAAAAGCAATAAAGTTGTAGCCTTTACTTCCGGGAAAGGGGGAACCGGTAAATCTTTTCTTTCCCTAAATATCGCCTTTTCGTTAGCCAAAGTTGGTAAGAAAATTCTTTTAATCGATTTTGATCCGAATCTTTCCAATCTTAATATTATGATGAATAAAAGAGCTGAAAAAAACATCTCAAGTTTTATTCTTCAAAAAGAATTGCTTGCTGATTTAATTACGCAATACAATCAAAATTTGCATATAATTTTTGGTGAGTCGGGCAAGGTTGATTTCCCGGCAATTTCGCAGGGAATAATCAACAACTTAATATTGCAAATTCAATCGCTTGAGCAGCAATATGATTATGTTTTTATTGATACAGGTTCAGGGGCAGGCGATGAACTTCTTCATTTGCTCTCCTTATGCGATACAAAAATAATTGTAGCAACTCCGGAACCAACAGCGGTAATGGATGCTTATGTAATTGTGAAATTATTGAAAAGCCGAAATTCAGCCCAAAAAATTGGTGTAATAATTAACAGAGCAGCAACTTCATCCGAAGCAATAAATGCTTATGGAAATTTAAGTAAAGCTATAAATCACTTCTTAAAAGTGGATATTTCGTATTGTGGGACTATTAACTTTGATGCCGCTATCAGTAAGTCAATAATAGCACAGGAATTGTTTCTTGAAAGATTTTCAAAAGGGGAAACTGTAGAGGCAATTACCCGATGCGCTAAAGAAATTACTAAATTCAGTCAAGTGGTCAATATTGACCATAACACCAAAAACCTTCGATAAAGAAACCTCAATATCATCCCAAAACCACATAAAATCGTGAATTAAACATCACAACTTTTGGTATAACTTTTGCCCTACATAAACCAAAGGAAAAAGTTATGAATAAAATAATATTACATTTTGGTCTGTTAGTCTTCTTCTTGTCGATTATATTTTTCAGTCAGAGAGGTATGATGTTGCAAGATGTAATATTGAAGTCATTCGTAATATTTATTGTTCTAACTGTAATATTAAATGTTGTGGCAATAATTTTTATCAGGTCAGTCAACAAAACTGCAACTGAAAAAAATAAAAAGTTCCAGGAAACTTAAAATTAGAGAGTGAGTATAATGAGTAATACACAATTATGGGCAGAATATAAACAATCTCCTTCAGTTCAATTGAAAAAGAAGATCACCGTAAATTATATCAATCTCGTTCATTATGTTATTCATCATTCAAAATTCGGTACTAATAATATTCTTGATGAACGAGATTATTTTCAGTATGGAATCGAAGGGCTCAGTGAAGCAATTGATAGATTTGACCCCGAATATGGCACTAAGTTCGAAACTTATGCAATTCAACGAATACGGGGTAAAATTCTCGATGAACTTAGAAAGATTCAAGCAAAACCAAGATTAGACGGAACTTCTGCACGTAGTGAATCTATTTATACAACGGTATCATTAAACAGATCAAATGATGATGAAGGCGGTTACACATTAGGGGAAGTTGTTCCGAGTGATATGGATTCTCCGGCGGTGATAACAGAAAAAAATGAAGCAAAAGAATTACTTGCCGCAGCCATTAAGCAATTAGATGAACGTGACAGAATAATCCTTTCTCTCTACTACTATGAAGATTTAAGTTACAAAGAAATAGCTCAGTTAATGAATATTACAATTTCAAGAGTGTCTCAGGTTCACACCAAAATAATTAACCAATTAAAGGCAAAACTTACAGTTTTAAATGACTAATTTTATTGAACATCAAATCGACAGACGGGATTATAACAAAAATCTTCTATTAGGAATTAGAAATTTACCTTCTGTTCCTGTTGTTATGATTGAATTAACCAAGCTTTTGGATAATCCAAGAACAAGTGCAGGAGATTTAGGAAAATTGATAAGCAAAGATCAGGGTTTAGTTACCAAAATTTTGGCTGTTGCTAATTCGCCGTTATACGGATTACCGAGACGGGTATCTACAATTGAATTCGCAATTGTTATTCTCGGATTCGATCATATAAAAAACATAGTAATTGCTCTTTCGATGATGGAAGCATTCAAAGGAAGTGATGAAAAGGGTTGGAACAGACAAAGGTATTGGAATCATTCGCTTCTTATTGCAATGGCTTCAAAACGAATTGCTGATGATTTAGGATACAGAAAATCGGGTGAAGTTTTTACCGCCGGCTTACTCCACGATTTAGGAATCTCGGTAGTGCAAAGATTTTTCAACAAGGATTTCAAAAAAATAAATGAAATGGTGGAAACCCAGCAAATGTCATATATGAATTCAGAAAAATTGGTCCTTGGTTTAACACATGAAGAGATTGGACAATTTTTGATTGAGAAATGGAATTTGCCGGCAGTTTTAGGGGATGCAGTCCTTTTCCATCATCATCCTTCGTTAGCAGAGGTTAATAAACCACTTGCTGCTATTGTTCATCTTGCAGACTATTTAACACAGCGGTTTATGATTGGCAATGTTGATTGGGATGAAAACATAGGACTCGATCTCCATATAATTGAAATATTGAAACTTGGAGATGAAACTTATCTCGAAAATTTAATTAACAGTTATGAACAACTATACAAAGATCAAATTGATTCTTTAACTTTTTAGCAGAAAATCTTATGACAACACAAATTGAAGACCTTAACAAGAAGAAAGAAAAAACCGAGTTGATTTTATCAAATGTTATCAACTTACCGGTTATACCAAAAATCATGACTGAAGCAATGAGAATGCTTGATAACAAACTGACTAACGCTACAGAGTTAAGCAAGCTAATCTCTAAAGATCAGGCACTCGTCACCCGAATTCTTACGATTGCAAACTCACCACTTTATGGTTTGCAGCGTAAAGTAACAACTATCGATTTTGCTCTTCTAATACTTGGTTACCGTGAGTTACGAAATATCATTACAGCTTTATCAATTATTGAAGCTTTCAAAAACAAAACCGATAAATATCTTGATCAAAAAGAATTCTTACTCCATTCATTCCTGGTTGGAACCGCTGCTAAAAAACTTGCAGAAGAGTTAGGATTTACAAACAGTGGTGAAGCATTTATTTGCGGTTTTCTTCATGATGTCGGTCTTTCGGTATTGCATAGATATATGCACTCAAGCTTTGCTTCAATTTGTGATCTTGTTGAAAAAGATGGAGTCTCGTATAAGGATGCTGAACTTGAAATCCTTGGAACCACACATGAAAATATCGGTTTCTTTTTGTTAGAAAAATGGAATTTTCCGGTTGAACTTGCTCAGGCAGTTCTTCACCATCACGATCCGGTTGAATCAACTGCCGGATTCCAATTAACCAATATTGTTAATCTTGCTGACTATATGACAAAATTCCTGAATATTGGTGCTTTTAAGTGGGATAAGGATATTAAACTTTGTGAAACAACAATTAAACAATTTAATTTCAACTCTCCGGAAGAAATAGACAACTTTATAAATGGTTATAAAGATCTGTTTTGGAGTCAATTAGACTTTATAAGGTTTTTAAATTGAGAGTTATAAAAAACACAGCGCAAAGCTATTCATCATTTTCGAATTCACTTCAGCATTTAACACGCCGGGGTGATAGACGTGCAAATCTTCGCTTAATAAAGATTGACAGTGATGTTAATCTTGAAGAGAATAACGGTCTTTATAATCAGACATTCCAGAGCTTATATCAACTTCAACAAAAATGTAATGATGCGGTTGATGTAAGTGCGATTATGGAATCTTTAAGACGCGAGTTGAAAAAAGTATTATCATTTAAGAATGCTGAGTTTTTCATTTTCGAAGAAAAGTCACAATGTTTTTCTTCGATTGAAAATGAAAGCGATTTAAAGAATGAGGAATTCATTAACAACCTTTATAGTGAAGGAATAATAGATTGGATTTGGGAATCACGTAAACCAAAATTAATTCCGTCTGCTAACGGAAATGAACGAGTCTTAAATCATCTAATTTTTCCGGTTTATAATGGCAAGCAAAATTGGGGTATATTTTCAATCGTTACACCGTTACAAAAATTTGCACAAGGTCAAATAGAAGAAAAGATTATAGCTTTACTACTCGGCACAATTGTACCTAAAATTCAATCACTAATTCAAAAAAATGAACTTGCAATTGTTTATAGCGAACTTCAGGTAACTCAATCAAAACTTTCCAACGACTTTAAACTTGCTGCTATTGGTGAGTTAACATCAGGCATATTCGAAGAAATTATTTCTCCACTCCAGGTAATCATGAGTTACACCGAATTTCTTCAAAAAGAATATGAAGATATTGATGCGATGGTAATTGATTCAATAAAAAAACAGGTTAATCATATCAAGGGATTGATTAATCGTGTAGTAAAATTTGCCGAAGCAAATGGTGAAGGGATTAAAATATCATCATGCAATTTGAATGAAGCATTAACCGAATTTCATAAACTTACAAGTTCTTCATTTAAAGCAAATTCATACGAGTCGGTTCTTGATCTTGAAGAAGGTATCCCAACGATTTTAAGTAATCAGAATTACATTAATCAGTTGTTGATAAATATTCTCAGCATATTAAAACCGTTTATCAAACCAAACGGAGGTATATTATTCCAAACCCGTTATGCAAACGAAAATGTAATGTTGAAAATAGTTACTACCGATTTTATTGACTTATCAATGATTAATGAAAAAGATTTAGGCATTAAAATTATTCGCAATATTATTAAACGCCATGAAGGTGGATTCCAATTAAAAGCTGATCCTAATTCGGGTTCGGTAATAATATTGTCATTTCCGCTAAAAAGAAAGCTGAGATAATGAAACTTAAACTATTAATGTTATCGCTTTTTCTTATTGTAATTGCATCAGTAGAGTTGCAAACGAATGCACAAAATCAAGTTGAAAATGCAAGCGATGGAGATTCTTTGTTAATTTCGAAATTGGTTAATCAACAAATTAATGATGCCGTTGCTAAGCAAAATCAGCCCGCCAAAACAATATCAGTCCCGGCAAAAAAGAAACTGGTATTACCGGTTACGGTAACCGAAAATAAAGCTTCACTATTTGAGAGTTTTAGTTCTGTAAACATAAAGTTGTTGATTTTAGCTGTAGCCACACTCATGGCAATTGGATTTGTTTTTTTTAGAAGAAGAATGATGAGTCTAACCACCCGAAAAATTTCAAGTTATAAAGACACAATCAATCTTTTAAGAATAGAGAGAATAAGGGTTAAAACAAGTAACAGGATGAAATCGATAAGAGGAAATTTAATTACTTCTTCTAAATCAAATTCACAACATGAACAGTACGTTACAAAAAAAGCACGCGAGCTAAATGTTTCAAGAGAGGAAATATTATTAGCCTCAAAGTTAAGAGAACATCAGTTAGTTAAACAATAATTTATTCTAAGAGAAGAAGATGATCAAAGGGATTTACAATTCAGCCAGAAGCTTAGATGCAAGACAGAAGAATATGGACATTATTTCGAATAACCTTGCAAACTTAAACACTGTCGGATTTAAGAGAGAAGTTCCTTTCTCACAAATAATTTCAGAAATGGGTGAATCTCGTTTTAGACAGGTTACTGATTTCAAGCAGGGGGATTTTCTAACCACATCAAATCCGCTTGATTTGGCAATTTCAGGAGGTGGTCTTTTTGTTGTTAAAACTGAAAATGGGCTACAACTGACCAGAAATGGACGTTTCCAAATTTCTGATGAAGGTTTCCTTGTCAATTCCCAGGGACAAAAAGTAATCGGGAAAAATGGCGAAATAAGTTTTTCAAATTCGATGCTGGCACAAAATAGAAGTATTGCAGTTAGCAAAGAGGGAGAAATAAAATATGGTGAAGAAGTGATGGATGCTCTGTTAATTGTAAGATTTATCAATCAGGATAATGAATTAGTAAAATCATCATCAAATTTCGTTTTTGATGAAAGTAATATTGAAGTTGTTCCGGAATCAGAATATCAAATAGCGCAGGGGTTTTTAGAAGAATCAAATGTAAATCCAATATTAGAAATGGAAGCAATGATAAATCTTAGTAAAGATTACGAATCAACTTATAAAATGATACAATACTTAGATCAATCATTAGATAAAGCAAATGAAATCGGGAAAGTTTAAAAGAGGATAATATGTCAACACGAGCTTTAAGAACCGCAGCATCCGGAATGTATGCACAACAAATTAATATAGAAGTAATATCAAACAACATTGCCAATATGAATACTACCGGCTTCAAGAGAAACAAAGCCGAATTTCAGGATTTGATGTATCAAGAAGTTGCTATCAATCCTTTAGCTACCGGTACTGCCAGTATTAAGGATTCGGGGTCTAATCTTATACAAGTTGGTAATGGTGTGCAACCCGGTTCTACACAAAAAATCTTTAAGCAGGGTGATATTACCTCAACCAATAATCAGTTTGATATTGCAATACAAGGAGAAGGTTTTTTTCAAGTAAAGAAAACGGACGGTACTTTTGCTTACACAAGAGATGGTTCCTTTAAAGTTAATTCTGAGGGAAAGCTGATTACTGCCGGTGGATATTTACTTGACCCTGAGTTATCGTTAACCGAAAATACATTGGGTATTTCAATATCAAGAGATGGATCAGTTGCAGCACACGAAGTTGGCGGGAACTCGGCGGTTATAGGAGATATTCAACTCGCACGATTTTTAAACCCCGGGGGATTGGTTGCATTGGGAGATAATCTTTATGCTGAATCAGAAGCCTCGGGACAGGCTTTCATAGGAACACCCGGCTCAGAAGGATTTGGCGAGGTTCATCAAGGTTTTCTTGAATCATCAAACGTTGATGTTGTTGAAGAAATGATTGCAATGATTTCAGCTCAACGTGCTTATGAAATAAACTCCAAAACTGTTAAAACGGTTGAAGAGATGATGACAATGGCAAATAATCTTAAAAGAGGTTAATAAGAGTGCTTAATCTTTTACTCATATTGTTAATAACTGTTTCTTCTCCGGAACAATTTAGAGATAAGATTGAGGTTTACCTCGACCAAAAATTAGCCGGCTTTCAGAAATATGAGTTTGAAATTTCTTATACACCAAAGGAAACCGAAAATCTGGTAATTGACAATGACCGTGATTTCAAACTTTCAAGTGATGTGGCTTTTATACCTGTAAAATCAGTAAAAGGAAAAAGTTCTTCTTTATCATTTGTAACAGTGAAACTAAAACTTTACGATAATGTTCTTTCAGCAAAAAGAAATATTAATAAAAAGATGATTTTAACAGAAGAAGATATCGAAATCAAGTTAATTGATATTGCGAAAATCAGAGGCACTGCACTTACTGAAAATGATAATCCGATTTTTTTCAGGACAAAGTCATTAATTAAAAAAGGCGATGTTATTATTTCTGAACTGCTTGAAAAAATTCCGGTGATTCAAAACGGCGATTTAATTAGTGCTTACGCTCAACATGGTAATGTGTTAGTTTCAATTGATGCGATTGCCCGTCAAGAAGGCTGTGTTGATGATATTATAAGAATTGCATCAAAAGACAAAAAATTATTTAAAGCAAAAATAATCGATTCAAAAAACGTTTCAATAATCGAGTAATTATATGAAAACATTATTTGTAATATTTATCATTTTAACTGCCTCCCTTTTTTCTCAGGATATGAGAAATAACTCGGGAAGATCGTTATTCTCTGATCAGAAAGCCTCTTTTATTGGGGATGCAATTACAATTCTTGTTGTTGAGTCTTCACTTGCTTCCAATAATGCTGAAACTTCAACAGGAAGACAAAGTGATATTGGTTTTGATATGTCAGGTGGATTGGGAAAGAATCAACTTCCAACTGCTGATTTTGGTTTGGGTTCAGGGAACAGATTTAGCGGTTCAGGTTCAACAAAAACTTCTGGAGTTATCAAAACAAAAATCAGTGCAACAATTGATTCTGTTTTGGCTAACGGAAATCTTTTTATTAAGGGAAGTAAAAAAATAGTTATTAACGGTGAAGAACAAATTATTAAAATTAGAGGAATTGTCAGAACCTCGGATATTATGGCTGATAATTCTGTTTTATCATATAACATTTCGGAGTCCGAAATTCTTTTTGAAGGAAAAGGTATGATAGACAGATCACAATCCCCGGGTTGGATGACAAGATTATTCCATTGGCTTTTTTAGGTGATTTATGAAAACTGCAATTAAAATATTTACGCTTCTAACAATACTCTTTTCAACAGTTAACGGTCAACGTATAAAAGATATAGCATACATTGCCGGTGACGATGCTGAACAGATTATTGGTTATGGCATAGTGGTAGGTTTAGCCGGAACTGGCGACAGTCATCGTGCACAGTTTACAATTCAATCAATAACAAGTATGCTTAAAAGGTTTGGAATAACAGTTCCTCAAACAGATATAAAAACGAAGAATGTTGCTGCAGTAATGGTTACCGCAACACTTAATTCATACTTGAAACCGGGGGCAAAATTTGATGTAACGGTTTCATCTTTGGGAGACGCTGTTAGTCTTCTTGGTGGCACATTATTGATGACACCGATGTCGGGTATGAGCGGTTTTGTTTATGGTTATGCTCAAGGACCAATGTCGGTTGGCGGATTTGATTTTAACACACCAACGGGAAATAGAATCGGAAAGAATCATACTCTTGCCGGTAGAGTTCCGCAGGGAGGAATATTAAAAGAAGCACTTCCTCTAATTTCACAAAATACCGAAGAGGTAAATCTATTCTTAAAATCACCTGATTTAACTACTTCTAATAATGTTACAAATGCTATCAATGCAAAATTCGGGAATGATGTCGCAAAATCAGTTGATGCTTCTGAAATAAGAATAAATGTACCATTAGCTAATCAGAATAATATAGTAAATTTTTTATCAGAACTTGAAGGGTTAAGTGTAGAAACAGATTATCTCGCAAAAGTTGTTCTGAATGAAAAGACCGGGACAGTCGTAGCCGGAAGTAGTGTTGTGATTAAAGCAGTCACAATCTCACACGGAAGTTTGAATATAGCAATTAGATCAAATCCGATTATATCTCAACCGGGCGCATTCTCAAGAGGAAATACAGAAGTATTTAATAATCTAATCCCTTATGCAACTCAAGATTCTTCAAGAGCAATTGCAATTGAAGGGGCATCAAATGTTCAGGAAGTTGCTGCAGCTTTAAACTCGTTAAAAGTTTCTCCTAAAGATATTATAGCAATCTTTCAGGCATTAAAAGAAGCTGGTGCATTAATAGCTGAATTGGTAATAATCTAAAATGGAAAGTATCAATCTTAAAATATCGAATGAGCAAAAGCATATTTCCGAACCGCAGCAAGCTGTCGAGAAAACTCCAATCGAGAAAGCAAAATATGCTAAGGCTGCAAGAGAGTTCGAAAGTCTTTTAACATCAATGATGTTGAAAAGCATGACTCAAACAACGGATGGATTTTTTAGTGAAGAAAGTATGGGGGGAGAATATTTCGATACAATTTTCCAAAATGAAATTTCTTCAAAAATGAGTCAGGGTAAAGGATTGGGAATTGCCGAGATGATATATTTCAAATTAACAGGCGAGAAATTATCGAATGATGATTTATTAAATCTTAAAATAAAACCGATGCAGAGATTTGAAAAAATAAAAATCAATAATAGAGACGCCTCCGGATCGGGTATTCGACCGAGCATGGAATCCTTAAAGCGCATAAATCGGTTTGATGATCATATTGAAGAAGCATCAAGAGCTTTCGGAATTGATAAAAATATTATAAGATCAGTTATTCTGGCTGAATCAGCCGGAAAAGAATCTGCAGTCTCTTCAGCTAAAGCAAAAGGGCTTATGCAGTTAATTGACTCTACGGCTAAAGATATGGGAGTCAGAAATGTGTTCGATCCCAAGGATAATATTTTTGGTGGAACTAAATATTTATCCCAAATGCTTCGACAATATGATGGGGATTTGAAACTTGCTTTAGCAGCGTATAATGCAGGTCCGGGGAATGTAGATAAGTATAAAGGAATTCCCCCTTTTGAAGAGACAAAAAATTATGTCACGCGGGTTATAGGTTATTTAAATCATTTAGAGAGTTGATAAAATGGAAACGAAAAAACTTTTTGAACTGCTTGTAAATCAATTGCATAATTTACATTCCCTTAAGGATGTAATGGTTGCCCAACAAAAAGCAATTGTGAAGAATGTAATTTCTGAAATTGAAAAAGCAGTTGAAGAGGAGGAAAGAATTCTTAATCGAATCCGGATTAATGAAAAGGATAGAATTAACGAAATTGTTTCACTTGCCGGTAAAGAAGGAATTTCGCTTGAAACTCCATCGGTAAATGAGTTTCTGAAGATTATGAAAGTTAATAATGATTCTAATTACGAAACCATGTTTAAGGTACGCAATCAGATTATTCTTTTGGCTTATGAAATAAATAATTTAAATCAACAAAACAGTTATTTGATTGAGCACTCGCGTAAATTTATTAAAGATACAATCACAGCTATTTATGGTGTGAGTCAACGTAAAATTTTAGATAGAAAAATATAACAATGGGCGTTAGCAGAGTATTTGATATTGCAAGAAGAAGCTTAAGTGCTTATAGACAAGCGCTTGATGTTACATCACACAACGTTGTAAATGCTTCAAACAAAGATTATACACGACAACAGGTTGTGTTTGCTTCGGAAAAGTCTGAAATGGTTGGCGGTATAATGTGGGGTACCGGAGTTAAATTAACAGAAGTACTCAGAGTACGCGATAATCTGACTGATGTACAAATCCGAACCACAAATCAGAAATATTATGGAAGTAACAAGCAGTCGGAATTGATTGGTCAAATTGAACAAATCTATTCTGAGCCGAGTGAATTGGGACTTTCAAATTTAATATCTAAATTTTTCAATTCATGGCAGGAGTTATCAGTTACTCCAAACTCAATTCCATTACGCCATTCTGTAATACAAGCAGCACAACAGCTATCTTCTAAAAGTAAGAGTATTAATGAATATTTGAGTACAGTTAAAACAGACATAAGAACGGAGTTTGCACAAAAAGTTAACACTCTCAATCAAAATCTGAAAGAAGTGCAACAACTTAATGCTCAGATTTTTGAATACTCAATGAAGGGAGCAGCCCCCAATGAGTTAATTGATAGACGCGATTTATTAATTGATGAATTGAGTAAACTGGCAAATATTAATGTTACTTACGATTCGGCTAACTCTGCAAGTATTTCTATTGGTGGAATACACGCGGTAGATCGTTTTATAAGTATCGAATTCGCCCCTTCCGAAGCAAATGGTGAGTTAACAGTTAAATCTGTTAGTGGACAAGCCTCAGCAATGTTGAATGGAGGAGAATTATTTGCGTACGCCGATGTCTATACTAATAAAATTCCTAAGTACACCGGATTATTAGACAATATAATGACTACACTCATTGACTCGGTAAATGGAGTTCATTCTAAAGGTTATACAATTGGAGCAACACCACAAACCGGTATTGATTTCTTCAGCGGGTACAATTCAGGTGAGTTGTTGATTAATGATGATATTTTACGAGATCCGAGAAATATTGCAATCTCAGCAGACGGAACAGGCGGTAATGGCGCTCTATCGATACAATTAGCTGAATTAAGTTCGAAGAAATTGATAGAGGGTTCCACTTTGTTAGAAAGCTACTCTGCACTTATCAGTGAAATCGGGAATGAGAAATCAGCCGCATCATACTCTGCCGAATCAAATAAAATTGTATTAGATAAACTTGATGAACAAAAAGCTTCTTATTCGGGTGTATCAATTGATGAAGAAATGACTAATATTATCAAATTTCAAAGATCGTATGATGCTTCTGCTAAGTTAGTTAAAATTGCAGATGAGATGCTACAAACAATTATTAATATGGTATAAGTTATGAGAATATCAGACCAGATGCTTTCGAACCGTTATCTCAGCAATTTGAATAGTTCAAAAGCCAAGTTAAATAAGTTGCAAACGCAAATATCGACTCAGAAAAAGATTAATAGTCCGTCTGATTCACCGACCGGTACTTCAACTTTAATACGAATTACCGATCAAATAGAATCAACAAAAACGTACATTAATAATATTAACAAGAGTCGAACATTTTTAGATGATACTCTTTTTGTAATGGATTCAATGAATTCTGAATTAACTAATATAATGGTAAAACTTACTGAATTAATTAATCCTACTAATCAAGGTAATCTCACACTATATAGTGATCAAGTTGATAAATCATTAAACATTATACTCGATTTAGCTAATATTCAATCTGACGGTAAATATATTTTTGGTGGAACCGATTTGTCATCTGCTCCTTTTGCCAAGACTGAAGATGGAATGAATATTGATTTTGCAAGTAATATGACAGGTGAACAAAAAATCAAAATTTCAAATAACATGACTCAGCAGATTAATGTTACAGGAAGAGATTTATTCGGAACTATAATCTCCCAGTCAGGTAATCTCGATAAAAGTGCTGCCATAGGAACAGTAACCTCTAATTCTACAGAAATTTTTGATGTGTATGGTACCGGTTATTCAATGAACTCATCATATACTAAAACTGCAGAAAATAGTTATCAGTTTAGTTATGACATCCTCGATGCTGATGGCAATTCGATTTATACCACTCCACCCACTACAAAAGAATTAGTTTTCAACCCAAGTAATGGAGCTATGATTTCCATGGATGGTTCATCTCCTTCGATGTTAGCAATTGATGTATCTGAAAAGAAAATAAATTTTTCAGTGGATTTCCGTGGAATTAAAGAAAAGAATGAAGCTGCATCAATTAATAGTTCAGTTAATCAAAAGACCGACATTTTCAATACTTTGATTACTTTGAGGGAGAATATTAAAAATGGAATTATCCCGGACCAAGCTCAAATTGATGTTATAAATAATTTTGCCAGGCATCTTTTGGATAAAATATCAGAGGTCGGGTCAACTATAAATCAACTCACAAATACTGAAGAAATGTTGAACAATCAAATGGATAATTTCGAAGAACTTTCTGCTTCGGTTAATGAAGTTGATCTTGCAAAAGCAATACTGGAGCTGCAACAACAAGAGACTGCATTGCAGTTTGCAAATAAGGTTGCTTCAATGATACTTCCCAGATCAATATTGGATTATATGTAATGCGAAAATTTGGATCAGTAAACGGTTTAATATTAGGATTTGCATCGATATTCGGGGCATTCTTTTTAGAAGGTGGCTCACTAAAAGCGCTCTTTCTAATTCCTCCGATAATTATAGTATTCGGAGGAACCTTTGCCGCGGTAATTATAGGATTTGGTTTTGATAAGTTTATGAAAATTTGGGGATTGATGAAAATGGCTTATTTCCCGAGGCAATATAAACTAGAAGGTCTAATCGAAACATTTGTAGATTTTTCTAACAGATCAAGAAAAGAAGGATTACTGGCAATTGAAAAAGAACTTAATAAAGTAGAATATTACTTTTGTCAAAAGTTAATTCGGAATGCAATTGATGGAAATGATCCTGATTCTATAGAATACCTTGCGGAAATCGAAATGAAATCAATGCAGGAAAGACATTATTCAAATATTTTCATTTTTTCTAAGATGGGGGGATATGCCCCAACAATGGGTATTCTCGGAACTGTAATGGGATTAATTATGACTCTGGCAAATGCCGGAGGAGACCCGAATCACTTAATTAAAAATATAGCAACTGCATTTATTGCTACCCTTTGGGGTGTATTCAGTGCAAATTTAATTTGGTTACCAATTAGCGATAAATTAAAAAAATGTCATCAAGAAGAGAAAAATATGATGGAGCTGTCGCTTCAAGGAGTATTGGCTTTGCAAAGTGGGGAAATTCCCTCAATGATGCGAGCCCGACTAGTAAGCATGCTTCCGCAAAAAGAACAAGAAAGAATGCTAAGTTAACCGATAACGAAATGAATCCATTTGCAGAAGATGGTGAAAAAGATCGTTATCTAATAACTTATGCTGACTTGATTACTCTTCTTTTGGGCTTGTTCATTATTCTTTATGCCGCATCTAATATTGATGTTCTTAAATATGAAAAAATGATTACAGCTATGGGATCTGTTTTTGGCAGTGATGCATCTAGTAAAATTACGCCTATTCAAAATGAATCGGCTTCTTTTGAAATTTCGCCTTATGACAAAATTAAGCAGGATGTTAATCAACTTATTAAAGATAATGAGTATGAAGGAAATCTTAGACTGGAAGAAAATGAACGGGGTATTACAATTCATATTTTAGAAGATATAATATTTCCTTCCGGAAGTGCGGAGTTAAATAATAACTCAAAGCAAGTACTTAGTAAATTAGCTGCCATCATTGCGGTTTTACCTAATGATATCCGGATTGAAGGACATACAGATAATATTCCGATAAATTCAAGTCTCTTTAGATCGAACTGGCATTTATCTGTTGCAAGAGCCTTAAACACAGCTTATCACTTGATAGATGGTGAAAAATTATCTCCTGATAAAGTTTCTATAGTTGGTTATGCCGAATATCGACCATTAGAGTCGAATGAAACTAAGGAAGGAAGAGCAACAAACAGAAGAGTTGATTTAGTAATTATAAAACAATAGGTGTATATTATGAAAATAACAACAGTACAATTTGGTGAAATCGAGTTTGATGAAAATTTGATTGTTCGCTTTCAGAATGGTTTATTTGGATTTGAAAATCATAAAAAATTTGTATTTATTAAAACCGATGACGAATTATTTTATTGGTTAAACTCGATTGAACAACCGGAAATTTCTTTCCCCCTTATAGGGGTGCGCGTAATTGATGATGAATATCCGGAAGTTGAAAGTTATGAAGCTTTTGGGATTGTTACGCTTAACAAAGATCCCCTTGCTATGACGGTTAATTTAGTAGCACCCGTTTATATTAATCATGATAATAATTTGGGGTTTCAAAAAATATTGGATTCGGAAAAATATTCACTCAGATACAAACTGTTCGTTGAACAGAAAGAAGATTAATTATGCTTATTCTAACTAGAAAAGTGAATGAGGAAATTATTTTTAACTCGAATATTAGAGTTAAAATAATATCAATCGCAGATAATCAGATTAAAATTGGGATTGATGCTCCTAAAGATGTAGAAATATTTCGTGGTGAACTTTACGAAAAAGTTAAACAAGCAGCCATTGAAGCCTCGGAACTGAGTAAAGAAAAGGCAATTGATGTAACAAAATTTAGAGTAAATAAACTTAAGAAAGCCGGCAATGAATAGTGACGATAATAAAATAGTAATCCTTGTTGTTGATGATTCCGATCTTATTCGGCATTCATTAAAAAATTTTTTCCTGGATTATGATTTTGAAGTAATTACTTGTCTTGACGGTCTTGAGGGAATTCAAAAAGCTGTTACGTATAAACCGAATTTGATTTTGCTTGATTTGCTAATGCCAAATCTTGACGGTGTAAAAATGCTTCAAGTAATTAAATTGATTGACGAACTAAAAAATATTCCGGTTATTATAATAAGCGGAAATACAAGTAAACGAAATGTTTTAGCCGCTATAGAAGCCGGTGCCGATAGAGTTATCTCAAAGCCTTTACAAAAAGAATTGCTAATTAAAACAGTTAATGAGATTCTTGGGGGGGAATATATTTCAAAGACCCGTAAAAATACAATTATTCAAGAAGCAGAAGATGATGACATTAGACGCCAACTTCAAAGTTTTTTTATCAGTTCGTTCCCGATTAAGAGACAGGCAATTTTAGATTCAATTCAGTCGAAGAATAAAGATCTTTTTAAAACTATTATTCATGAAATTAAAGGTTCGGGGGGTACAATCGGTTATCCGCGGATTACCGAGTTGAGTATTGAGATAGAAAAAACATTAGCAAAACCTCCGATTGATTGGTCATCAATTTATCTTAAATGCGAATCAATTTTTGCTATAGTTCAGCAGATTGAATTTGAATTAACACCTAATACACAATAGAAGAAAAGTATGTTTGTAATAGTTGGTGCGGTTGTAGTTACTCTTTCTGTACTTGGCGGATTTCTCCTTGCCGGTGGAAATTTGTTGGTGCTTTTGCAGTGGGCTGAATTTGTAACAATTGGTGGAGCGGCTATTGGAAGTTTAATTATTTCAGCACCATTACCGGTTCTAAAAAAAATTGTGGCAGCTATTCCTGCCTTAATTAAAGCAGAATCATACACCAAACAAGATTACATGGAACTCTTAAAATCTTTTAATGATTTATTCCTTGTGGCACAACGTGACGGACTTTTGGCTATCGAAAGACATGTCGAAAAACCTGAAGAGAGTGAGATTCTTTCACAAAATAAAAAATTTATTGAGAGTGAACTCGCTAAAACCTTCTTTTGTGATACAATGAAGGTTATGCTCTCGGGAGGGATTCCACCACATGAGTTAGAGGAATTAATTGATGCAGAAATTGAAACATTCGAAAATGAACAAAAGCCGGTTTCATCTTTAATATCTAAAGTAGGTGATTCACTCCCCGGGTTAGGAATTGTTGCTGCAGTTCTCGGGATTATCGTAACCATGAGCTCCATTGATAAAGGGGCTGCTTATGTTGGTATGCACGTTGCCGCTGCTTTAGTAGGAACCTTTCTTGGAGTATTATTATCATACGGATATGTAAATCCTATTGCTACAAATCTTGAGTTAGTAAACGAAACCAAGGCTCGTTATCTTCACACAATTAAAGCATGTATTGTCGCCTATTCAAAAGGTAATCCTCCTATTATAGCAGTTGAATTTGCACGAAGAACTATTTTTTCCGATATACGTCCTTCATTTTCGGAACTTGAAAATTTTGTCCGCGGTAAAAAAGAGCAATAATGCACGAGGGTGGCGAAAATATTGTAATTGTTAAAAAGCATAAAGGCGGGCATGGCGGTCACCACGGTGGAGCATGGAAAGTTGCTTATGCTGATTTTGTTACGGCTATGATGGCGCTTTTTATTGTCCTCTGGGTTTTAGGACAGGATGAAAAAGTTATTCAGAGTGTAGCCGGATATTTTAAGGATCCAATCGGATTTTCAACTCAAAGTAAGAATATTTTGCCGGGACAAGGGCAGGGTCCAAAATTCAATATTATCGACGAGCAGAAAGAACAAATTGAACGAGCTAATGAAGTTGAAAGATTAGAGGCGATGAAACAACAAATCGTTGAGGAGCTTTCAAAAAATCCCGATTTGGGAAGTTTGCTTGATCAATTAAAAATTGAGATGGCTGAAGAAGGTTTAAGAATTGAAATGATGGAATCAAAAGAAGATATTTTCTTTGAAATTGGAACCGCTCAGTTAAAACCGGAAGCACAAAAATTGTTACTGCTGATTGCGAAACAAGTGAAGACTCTTCCTAATAAAATAATACTTGAGGGACATACAGATTCGCGCCCCTTCCTTTCGCAAAATAATTATACGAATTTTGAGTTAAGTGCCGACAGAGCAAATTCTGCCCGAAAAATTTTGGTTAAAGGGGGACTTTCCGAGAAACAAATTGAAGAAATTCGTGGATATGCTGATTCGCGTTTACTTAATAAAGAAGATCCTTATAGTATTGTAAACAGAAGAATCAGTATTATTCTAAAATTTAAGGGGAAATAGTAATGACAAAATCTGTTCTAATTGTTGAAGATGACCTGCTTCTTCATAAATTTTATAAATATATTTTTGAGCGTGCAGGCATTTGTCCCATAATTACTGAGGATGCCGATGATGTAATTAATCAACTAAAAAATGAAAAAATTCATTTAATAATTATGGATATTAATCTTAAAAACACATACCTCGACGGTCAAAAAATTGATGGAATTAGATTGTCACGTCATATCAAACGTACTGCTGAATTTTCTAAAGTGCCGGTTTTATTAGTTACAGCTTATTCTCTCTCTTCTCGAGAAAATTCGATTCTGGATGAAAGCTTAGCCGAAGGGATAATTGTTAAACCGATTGTTGATTATAATGCGTTTCTAAACACAATCAATAAGTTGATATTAAATTGAATAAGCCAGATAAAATTCTTGTTGTTGAAGATGAAAAAGATACCCGTTTCATTTTAGAAAAACTCCTCACTAAAAATGGTTATGAGGTTGTCTCGGTTCATAACGGTTCTGAGGCGTTGGATGTTTTGGAATCCTTTTCCCCAAAAGTTGTGGTTGCCGATTGGACTATGCCCGTACTTGACGGTTTAGAGTTGTGTAAGATATTGAAAAGTAATGACGATACTAAAGTAATCTATTATATAATTCTTACAGCAAGAACTTCTCTTAAGGATAGAGTAACCGGATTGGATATTGGAGCCGATGACTTTCTGATTAAACCGATTGAAAATCAAGAACTTCTGGCAAGAATAAGATCAGGGATAAGAATTTTTAATCTTCAGAATGAACTTAAAAGCATAGAACACTCAAAAGCTATCCTTGAGATGGCATGTACTATCGGGCATCAATTCAATAATCCCTTAAGCAGTTTAATGATGACCCTAAAAAATATTGAGGAAGAAGTTAAATCTAAAAAATTGAGTGAATTAGATGACGATTTTAAAATTGTTAGTCAGTCTATCATGCGGATAAAATCATTAGTGGATGATTTAGTTCACCTGCAAAATCCAACCACAATTGATTATACGTCCGAAAACAAAATGATTAAACTTAGTTAATTTTATCCCTCAATTATTTGCCGGATTCTTCGATAATAAGTTGAGGTAATGGCATGTTAAATAAAATATCAAATATTTCAAGTTCAACTGACGGTTATACAAAATCGGGAAGCCTTTCTGCTTTGCAGCGTAGTGCTTTATCGGCTTATTCTGCTTCGCAAAATGTTTCTGATTCATTAGTATATTCTTCGGCACTTATATTTTTGTCAAAATTAAAATGGCAGCTTAAGAGGATGGTGCAGAACAAAAATGGAATAATAGAAATAAATTTCAATTTCGAAAATTATGAATTTTATACTTCTTTTGATGTTAAAAACAGACAGCCATTAAATTTTATTGATTATACTGTTAGTAACCTTCAAATTGAGAATAATGATGATCAAAAATTAAGTCTTAGTCTTGCAACTAGACTTTCGGACATTAAAAATGATGTTTTAATTAACTCTTTAAAATTAATACAAATACCTATTCTTTTTGACCGGCTGTATATGCTAAAAATCGACAAAATATTTTCAATTACAGATACTGACTTGTTAAACCGGTTACTTGATGGAATTTATTTTGATTTGGTTAAAGAGTTTAATGAAATCACTAATAGGGCGGCAGTATTTATTGAAAAATTAACCGGCGAAACACTTTTTTTGCCTCATAAAGAAAAAATGTTTTATAACGATGAAATAGTTATTAAGGATATTAAGCGAATAAATGAAAATACCACATCACGACAATAATCCGCTTAAAAGGAATTATGATACCCTTGCTGAATATAAACAGATTGAGGAACTCCCCGATACTAATCCTCTTGCCATTATAAACAGCAATTGTGAGGTAATTTACTGCAACAATTCATTTAAAAATTCTTTTAATAAAAATGAAGGCGAAGTTTTTTCTGATATAAACTCAGATGCTGATTTGGTTCACATGGTGCAGGGATTTATTAAAAGCCATTACAGTAGTTTTCACTTCGATTTACAATTAGGTTACAATTTCCAAAATGAGGCTCAAAATTATTCGGTTGATGTCGAGCGTATTTATATTGCCCAATCAGAATATTTTGTGCTGCGATTTACATCCATCGAAGAACGGATAAAGTTAGAGGATAGACTTAACACTATTCACAATGCAATTGAATTTGGAAATGTTCCGGTAATTATTACCAACGAATCGGGTGAAATAATTTACCTAACAAAGTCCATTGAAAGAATAATTAATAAGACAATAGAAGAGGTTTATAAACAATTTTTTACCGAAGCATTTGCCGGACTAATGCGCGAAGATGAAATTCAAAAAGCAAGTGATGCATTCTCAACAAAAAAAGAGTGGACAAAAGTAATCGCCCATTTTGATGAAAAAGGAAGTTTGTCATATAAAGAGTTCAAACTTAATCCGATTTATCGAGGGGCTGACAAACCCGATAACTACATTATCACTGCAAATGATATAACACATTATCTTCTAAAAAATCAAATTGTTAAGGAGTCTGAAAAGAAACTCCGATTAATTATAAATAATATTTCAGATCTACTTTTAATTCTAAAAGCAGAAGACGGCACATTCCTTTTCGAGAATGCCAATAATAATTTTTGCGAAGTATTCTCAATTCATAAATCAAGTTCCTTAAATGAAAATATTGATAAAGTACTTGACGAAAAATTTAGGAGTGAAGTTCTAAATGCAATTAACATATTACATACTGATAGCACACTCTTTGTCGAGTTTGAATCTTTAAGAAATGAAAATTTCTACAAAGGAAAAATTACGTACATGGATTATTACATAACCCATGAAAGGTTTTATATTGTTTCTCTTGCCGATGTCACAACACATAAGAATTATGAATATCAACTGAAAAAGTCCATTTATAAAGAGAAGCATCTAAATAAACTTAAGACTGCTTTTCTCGAAAATATGTCACACGAAATACGAACACCGTTTAATGCAATATCCGGTTATTCGGAAATTATAGAAGACTGCCTCCAGTCGAATGATTTTGAAACCATAAGTGAATTTATGATTTCCGTTAGGGAGGTATTAAACAGGGTTACAAATCTTTTTGGAAATATTGTGGAAGTTTCTCAAATAGAATCGGATGAGCTAGTTTTAGAAAAAGTGATTCTTAACTGCAATCAAGTTCTTCGTTCTGTTTATAGTAAAAAACTGGCTTTCGCCCAACAAACAGGTATCGAATTTATAACTTCTCTTTCGGATGAGGAATTGTTGGTGGAAGTTGACTGGATTAAACTTGAAAAAATTGTAATGTCTTTAGTAGAAAATTCATTAAAGTATACAGCACATGGGCAAATACAAATTACATCGGAGCTGATTGATGGTCGTGCTGAAATAGCCATCATTGATACCGGTGATGGAATGAACCCGGAAGAAGTTAAATTTTTGTTGGAGCCATTTTCACAAGAAGAAGTTGGTTATACACGAAAATACCAGGGGGCAGGGCTCGGGTTAACTATTGCATATAAACTTACAAAAATACTTGGTGGTACTTTTGAAGTTCTTAGTGAGAAAGGAACCGGCACAAAAATTACTCTTTCGTTCCCGCTTGCGGAAATAAATCAATAATAAGAGTAAAAAGAAAAAATACCGAATTGTTATTTTTCGAAAATAATACTGACAAAATCATGAGTGAAGAAAAAATAGATATTGAAAAAAATCACAAAGAACCACCAGATAGCATGACTGAATATCTTCCGATTACGTTTTTCCAAACGGATAACAACCTCATTCTTAAATATGCTAATCAAAAGGGACTTGATACTTTCGGGTATAATATTGAAGATCTGGGAAAAGGTATTTCAATTTTAGATTTGGTCGTACAAGATGATAGAGAAAAAGCAAAATACAACATTAAAGCTATTATTAACTGTGAAAATATAAGAGGGAATGAATATACCGGACTAAAAAAAAACGGTAAGGTATTTCCGATTTTTGTTTTCACTACCGCTTTATATGTCAAAAGTGAATTTGTGGGTTTGCATGGAGCAGTAATTGACCTGTCATACCATACAAATCTAAATGAGAAAATACGTAAAAGCGAAGAACGATTCCGCTCTATATTTAATGGCAGCCCACTCGGGATTGGAATAGTAGAATTTCATTCTCAAAAAATTATCGATGTTAATGACTCTTTTGCCTCAATGCTCGGTTACACAAGGGAAGAACTTATAAAATTATGCTTGAGTGATATTACTCATCCAGATGATTTTGAAAAAGAAGTTTCTGATGTTACTTTAGGCCTTAATTCATCACTCCCCATTGTTATTGAAAAACGCTATTTAACAAAACAGGGAGAAGTTATTTGGGCAAGATTATATTTAAGTCCGAAAAATTTGGAGTTATCTCAATCCAACCAATTTTTGGGAATTATAGAAAATATAACTGATCAAAAAAATGCATCTTTAGAGTTGAGCAGAAGCAAACAAAGATATAAACACCTAGCCGAAAGTATTAACGATATCTTTTTTTCTTTTGACTCCGATTTTAACTTTACTTATTGGAATAAAAAATCAGCCGATTTATTCGGATTACCTTACACCGAAGTAATAGGTAAAAACATTTATAAAATATTTAACGATATAAAAGGAACTGCTCTTGATCAGTTTTATATTAACACTATGGCATCGGGCAATACAAGCGAATTAATTAATCGCGTTATAATTGGTGGCAAAGAAGAATACTTTGAGGTTAATGCCCATCCGCACGAAAAAGGTTTAACTGTATTTCTTAAGAATATCACCGAAAGAATTTTCACCGAGCAGCGATTAAAAGAGAGTGAAGAAAGATTCAGATTACTTGCAGACAACTTACCGCAATTTGTATGGATAACCTCAGCAGAAAATATTTTAACTTATATCAATAAAACTCTCTCTGATTATTTAGGAATGAATATTCATGAGCTGAATCTTGAAAATTGGACTTCGCGAATTCATCCACTTGATTTTGATACCTATACAAAAGTAAACCACGAGGCTTACTTAAAACGACAGAAATATGAAATTGAATATCGTTTTAAAAATAAGATGGGAGACTATCGTTGGATTGTCGATATTGCAACACCACGATTCACAAAAGAAAATCAATTTCTCGGTTTTGTAGGTTCATGTTTTGATATCACTGAAAGAAAAGATGCCGAAAGAGCAATTCATACTTTCATTGACGAACTTCAAACTCACAAAAAATTATTAGAAGATAAAGCAGAAGAATTATCTGTTATTAACTATAAACTTCAGGAATCGGAATATCAACTTAAAAACTTAAATGCGAGCAAAGATAAGTTTTTCTCAATAGTTGCGCACGACTTGCGAAGCCCATTTCATGGCTTAATCGGAATGTCGAATATCCTTCTTGAAGAATATGATGAACTTGATAAAGAGTCGGTTAAAACTTTCCTTAGCAATATAAATAATTCCACTAAAAACCTTTTTAAGCTGGTTGAAAATCTGCTAAGCTGGTCGAGATTACAAACTGGAAAATTGGAGTTTAACCCGGAGAAGATTGATTTATTTGAATCAGTTTTGTACTCAATTAACTTGCTAAAAGCAAATGCGGAAAACAAGCAAATCTCTCTTATTAATAAAATTTCCCAGGCAGTTTATGTTTATGCAGATGAAAAAATACTTATTTCCATTCTGGAAAATTTTATTTCTAATGCAATAAAGTTTTCTTATACCGGCGGGCGCATCGAAATAAGTTATGAGGAAAGGGGAGAAGATGTATTTGTTCATATTCAAGATTGGGGAGTGGGCATTTCCGAAGATAATAAAAAACTACTCTTTAGATTGGATACAGGTTTCACAACAGCCGGAACCAATAATGAGCATGGAACCGGATTCGGATTATTACTTTGTAAAGATATGGTTGAATTACTGTCGGGGAAAATCAGTTTACAGAGCCAGAAAGGAAAAGGTTCAACTTTTACTTTTTCTTTAAAAAAACAAAGATAAACTTCCTAAACTTCCTTAAATTATGATATACAAATAATTATGGTGGGCTGATGTATAAATTTTTAGTGGTAGAAGATGATGAGACTATCCAGCTTATTATTAAAAAATTATTAACCCAAAATTTTCAATGTGAAATTACTACTGCTGCAAATGGACTTGAAGCACTCAAAAAATTGGAAACAGAACTCCCCGATTTAATCCTTTTAGATGTATCAATGCCTATAATGGATGGGATTGCAACCTTACAAGCAATACGCAACGATAACAGATTAACAAAACTTCCTGTAATTATGCTCACTGCTATGAACGACAAAACAAGTGTAAGCAGTGTTGTCACCAAAGGTATTTCTGACTATATATTGAAACCAATAAATTTCTCAACAGCCCCGGACCGCATAAAAAATGTTCTAAATCAGTCGAAGAAGAAAAATGAGACAAATGGGGACAAGAGCGGGGAATTGCCAAAAGAGACCATTTTGGTAATTGATAAAGATAAGACGTTTAGAAGTTTCGTTGTTTCATTACTCTTCGAAAACTTTTTCGTTATTGAAGCCATTAACAGTGTAGATGGACTAACTATTTATATTGAAAAAAAACCGCAATACATTCTTATTACTGAAAAACAAGAAATTCTTAACGAAAAAATTTTAGCACAAAAAGTTAAAAATAATCCCGCGAAGAATTTTAAAGGAATATTTCTTATAAGAGAAAACTTGATTAACGATAATATTGTACAGACCTACTTTAGCGGTGTAATAAGAAGAACGACAGTTAAACATGAGTTCCTTAGAGATTTTAACCAGGCACTTTTCCATAAAATCGATACATTCATTCTTATTAGGGAAATATTAAAAGATAATTTGTCAGAAGAACTAATTTCGGTCATTCAACAGGGTGTAAACGAAAAAAATGGTAACGAAATAACTGCCCAAATTGAGACCCTAACCCAATTTAAAAATTGGAAACTTATTTCAACCGCATCATTTATTGAACACGATAGCAGAACTTATCTACAAGTGAAAATGTATTCGGAAAACGATATTCAAAATGAAATCATTGATGGTTCTGTAGCTATATCATACAATGAGTTATATTCTTTTATGTCTTCTTTAATAATTGAAAAATTAATTCAAGTTTTTGATGATGCACAAATTCAATTGAATAAAACAGATGGTGATCTAATAACTGAAAATGTTGATGTTGAAAGCAGGCATCAGCTAAATATTCAATTTAGCATCGAAGCAAAAAATTATATTGGACTGAGTATAATTTGTGAAAAAGCTCTATAAGCATTTCCATAATTAATTTCAATTACCCGGATATATTCAAGCACATTTAACAACTTATTCTTAATTAAAAACTGAAGTTTATGAACGTAGCAAGAGTTTTAATAGCAGAAGATGAAGCAGTTATTGCTCTTGATATTAAAACACGGATAATATCATTTGGTCATCAAGTTGTGGGAATTGCTATTACTGCCGAGGAATGTATTAAACTTGCTGCTGATACAAAACCGGATCTTGTTTTAATGGATATTTTCTTAAAGGGTAATACAACGGGTATTACAGCTGCCGAAATATTGAAACGAGATTATGATCTTCGAGTTATCTTCCTTACTGCGCACACTGACGATACTACAATTGCAAAAGCTAAACTAATTGAGCCTCTTGGTTTTATAATTAAGCCATTCGAGGCAAAAGATATTAAAACCACCCTTGAAATTGCACTCTATAAAGCCAAAATGGAAAAGCAGCTTTTGGAAAGCGAACTCAAATATAGAACTCTGGTTCTTACCTCAACAGACGCTATGCTTACACTTGATGAAAACGGATTAATCACATCAACAAATAATAAAACTATTGAAATGTTTGGATATTCCGAAAGCGATATTGTCGGAAGTTCTATAAAGAAAGTTCTGCCCGATGTATTTATTAATCATCTTAAAGAGGGAATTAAAAGATTTTTAGAAGTTGGAAAAGTATTAACAGCAAATACAATGGAATTATTAGCAAGGAAAAAAGATGGGGATGTTTTCCCCGTTGAACTTTCTTTTTCTCAATGGGAAACAAAAAACAGATTACAATTTACTCTGATTATTCGAGATATAACAATAAGACGAATGTCTGAAGAAGTGATTAGAAAATACCAGCTTGAACTTGAAAGAAGAGTTGAAGAAAGAACGGTAGAGCTTACACAACTTATTAATCAACTTCCAATCGGAATAAATCTCTATAATATGGATGGACATATCGTTTATAAAAATCGTGCATGTGCAAAAATTTGGAATAAAACCGTAAAGGAACTTGATGCTGAAAACTATTCTGTTTTCGATGATCCCATCTTAAAAAGGTATGGCTATTCAGATGAATTGAAAGAAGTATTTATATATGGTGGAAGTTTTAACACCAAACCAATATTTTTTGATCAAGAAGAACTTTTTTCAGATGGAAGACAAGACGGGCATCTTTTTGTATTTCATTTTTATGCGGTTATTAATGATTCGGGTAATGTGTTTAGAGTTGTAAATATGATTGAAGATATCACCGACCGTGCTATTGCTGAAGAAGCTAATCTGGCACTGCGTGAACAAAAAATTACCTCTTCACTCATTTTCGAAAAGTTAGAATTAGAGAGAAACAGAATTTCACGTGAATTACATGACGGACTCGGACAAATTTTATCAGCTATCAAAATTAATCTTGAAGTTTTTGAAAAAGGGAACAAGGAAGATTTGCATCCACTTATTGTTGCAAAAGCTTTAATTGGTGACGCCAATAACGAGATCAAAAACACAATATTTTCGTTACGCCCATCATTTTTAGATAAATTCGGTTTGGTTACTGCGCTTAAATCATTGTGCGAATCTTTGCTCGAATCAACAGGGATAAAAATTAACCTTGTTAATCATGGACTTCTAAAGCGGTTATGCTTGAAACATGAGTTAGCTGCTTTTCGAGTGGTTCAAGAAGCCATTAATAATATAGTAAAACACTCACAATCTAAAACTGCCGACATAATTATTTATTTGAATAACGATATTTTAAATATTATTATTAAGGATAGAGGAATAGGGTTTAATGTTTCACAAATCGGAGACCCCAAAAGACCGAAATCTTTTGGGTTAGTTAGTATGAGAGAACGAGTGGAAATATTAAATGGTTCGTTTAATATAGAATCAGAACCCGGTAGGGGAACGGAAATTTCAATTATAATTCCGGTTGGGGGGAGTGATGAGTAAAATCAAAATCTTTATTGCCGATGATCATGCTATACTGCGTGACGGTCTGAAATTAGTTCTTAAAACCGATAGCTCAATTGAAATTGTTGGTGAAGCAGATAATGGATTTAAAACTCTTGAACTTGTTGAACAACTGAATCCTGATATCCTTATCCTTGATATAAATATGCCGGGGTTGAGCGGAATTGAAGTCACACGAAAAATCAGAACAACCAATAATAAAATCAAAATTCTTTTTCTTACTATGTACGAGCAGGATGATATAATTGTTGATGCTATGCTTTCCGGAGCAAACGGTTACTTATTTAAAATGGCAGATATGGAAGAATTAATAACTGCAATAAGAACAATATCATCGGGGGAAGATTATTTTAATGAGAAGGTTTCCAAAATCGCTTTAAAATCTTTGCAGAAAACAGTTCACAAAACTCACGAACCTAAAAAACCCCATCTAACCAGCAGGGAGACTGAAATACTCAAACTTATCACTAATGGGTTAACAAGTCAGCAAATAGCAGAAACTTTATTCATAAGTTATTTCACCGTTGGAAAACATCGCAAAAATATACTTGAAAAACTTGGTCAAAAAAATACAGCAGAGCTTGTTCATTACGCCCTAAAAGAAGGTTTAATTACCGACTAAAACCCTCACTTTTAACCTCATTTCCGATATACCTATATATAGCCATATATAACGGTTAGTAATAGTTATTAATTAAAAAGCAAAAAAAACGAATATTTGTTATGGATAATTCTCAATTATTTCTTTAGTTATAATCAAACTCAGAATAGCAACGAAAAGCGAATATGAGCATTTTAGAATCCGGCAATATTAACGAAAAATTCATAACAGTTGATAACCGAATATCACTACTGACAGGAACAACAGAAAAAGAATTTTTGCAAATCGGAGCTAAACTGCAATCCTTTCTTTCAGAGTCAAGAAAAATTACTGAAACCGCATCACACACCGTCAATTCAATGTCCGAAGATATTCTGAATAAAGGGATTAATGAACTGAATTTATTGCTTAAGGAATTCAGCGAATATCTTTCAACTTCAGCAAAGACTATTAAATCAGATGAGATTGAATTACTAAGAATTTTAACAAGCATCCATTCAGTTGCTGACGAATTAAGCGGGTTTAAAAGAATAGTAAAACACTTAAGAATGCTCGGGATATCTACAAAAATTGAAAGCTCAAGATTAGGTAATGATGACAAGGGGTTTAACGCTCTTGCAGATACAGTTGATCGCTTGTCAATGATGATAAGTGAAAAAGCCGGCATCATTTTTAACAAAGCAGAATCGTTAATAAAAGTTATTTCAAAAACTGCATCTGATTTAAATAAACTTGAAAAGGTTCAATTAATTCAGTCAGATCTTATAATTGAAAACACTTCCGTCACTTTAGAGGCGTTTAATTTAAAGTACAATGAATGCTCGGATAAAGTAAATGATGTAGTACTGAGTTTCTCCAGAATTACAAAAAACATTAGTGAAATAGTTACATCAATTCAATTTCATGATATCACACGTCAACAGATGGAACATGTCAGTGAAGCGGTTCTTGAAATGATGGATCGATGTAAATCATGTGGTGATTTCGAAAGTGAAGAAAATAAAGCTGAACTCGGATTTATTTATGATGTATGTGAACTTCAAGCAGCCCAGGTTAAAAATTCAAATAGTGAGTTTAATCGGGCAGTAATAGATATTATCTCCAATTTACGCAGTGTTGAAGAGCATGTGGGGGAAGTGCTTAAGAAAACTTCCGAATTAATTCTTAACTCTAATAATAACGACGCAACATCGTTACACGGTTTTGAAAGTGAATTAAATATTATTCTCGGCGGACTTGCAAAAAATGAAGAGATAGCAGATGAACTTACTGCTTCGATAAAATCAGTTATTAGCATAGTTGATGATTTAACTAAATATATTCAACAGATAGAAGATATCGGAACAGAAATTGAAATAATAGCTCTTAATGCAAGAGTAAAAGCTGCACATACAGGAAGTAATGGTTCTGCATTAGGTGTTCTTTCGGAAGCTATCCAAAAACTATCTATTGAAGCTAAGTCTCAAACCGCCAATACATCCAGGATTTTAATCGAGATAAGTCAAATCTCAGAAAACTTGAGAAAAAGTGAAGAGCAGTTATTTGAAAATAACAAGAATCATAATCTTTCAAATACCCGCAATAAAATTGGCGGTTTGCTTTCATCAATTTCTTCGATGGAAGTAAACGCCGCCAACCTTTTAGAGTCGTTAAAAAATAAAGTTGATCACCTTAAAAATGAAATCAATGCTTCACTTAATGAAATAACCGTGCATAATGTGGTTCAAAATTCATCTCATGAAATTATAGTTACTTTCCAACAAATACTTGATGACATTAAGCAAGTCCCCGATATCTTGAATAATAAATATCACAACACAAAAGACCTTCTAAAAAGATATACAATGCAGAGTGAAAGAAATGTTCACCTCAATTTCTCAGATGAGTTTGATAGAACAGATTTTCAAAATGAAATTAGTGCCGATAACAGCGATGATAGTGAATTCGGCGATAATGTTGAATTGTTTTAAAATGGAGATTACATAAATGTTTGAATTTATTCCAACCGATAATCAAAAGGGAACATTAACCTTAACCGGTCAAATGACTCTTCAAAATATTGTAGAATTGAGCTCACAATTTTTTACTTCGCTAAGTAGTGTGAATGAACTATTTATTAATCATGAAAAGTCCGATGAGTTTGATATTGCATACATTCAACTTCTTCACTCACTAATTAAAACTGCTTCTTTACAAAATAAAAAAATATCATTTATTGGTGAACAACCGGAGGTGTTTATTAATCGATTAAAAATCGCTGGGGATTATCTGCTCCTTTCAAAATTAGTCATTTTATTAGCAACAGAAGAAAAATAGAGGGCAATATGGGCAAAACAATAATGACTGTTGATGATTCTGCAAGTGTTAGGCAAATGGTTTCGTTTACTTTAAGGGAAGCTGGATATGATGTAATTGAAGCTTGCGATGGAAAAGATGCGTTAAACAAGCTAAACGGCGTTAGAGTAAATATGCTTGTTACCGACTTAAACATGCCAAACATGGATGGCATTGAATTAATTAAAAATGTTAGGGCAAGTGCAGAAAATAAATTTGTGCCGATTATAATGTTAACTACAGAATCCCAAAACGAGAAAAAAGTTGAGGGAAAATCTGCAGGTGCTACAGGTTGGATTGTTAAACCATTTAAACAAGATCAATTATTAGCAGTAATCAAAAAGGTGTTAGGATGATTGATGCACATCGTCAAGCCTTTAAAGAAGAAGCGAATGAGCTTCTTTCAGAACTTGAAAGTTCTCTTCTTGAATTAGAAGAAGTTCCAAATGACCATGAATTAATTGCAAAAGTTTTTAGAGCCTTGCATACTATTAAAGGTTCATCGGGAATGTTTGGGTATGATGACATTACAATGTTCACCCATGATATTGAAAATGTTTACGACCATATTCGAAAGGGTGAAATAGCTATTTCAAAACATATTATCGATTTGACACTTTTAGCCCGGGATCAAATTGCAACTATGCTTAACGAAACTAATTCGGGGATCGATGAAGAAAAAACCAGAGAAATATTAAACGGATTCAGAGGAATTATTTCGGACTTCAAATCAAAATCATCCAAAGAAATTCCGGATGAAGTTGAAAAATCAGACAAACCTTTTGCACCCGCTATATTAGCTAAAAGATCAACTTATTATATCAGTTTTAAACCTGAACAAACGATTTTTCTATCCGGCACAAATCCACTGCTACTTGTTAATGAAATAAAAGAATTGGGAAGCTCGGTAGTTTTCACAAATTTCCAAAGTGTACCGTACATTAATGAAATCAATCCGGAATATTGTTATGCCACCTGGGAAATACTTCTTATTACTGATAAAGGAATTGATTCGATAAAAGATGTCTTCATATTTGTTGAAGACCAATGTGAACTGAAAATTGAAATTGTGGATGAAAATTGTTCTTATATAAATGAAGCAGCGCTTTACAGCTTTGAAGACCTGCTTGTCAGTAATGTGAATGATGCTCAATTCAATTTTGAATCATTACAGCACGATTTTATTTCTCAACTTGTTGAAGCTGCATCAACAAGACCAAAAGAGAAAACTCTTGTTACCCGTGTAAAAGAAGCTGCCGAAGCCCATCATGAAGCAGAATCAGTTTCAAGTATCAGAGTTCGCGCAGACAAACTTGATGAACTTGTAAATTTAGTTGGTGAGTTAGTAACGCTTCAGGCACGCTTAAGTCAAATCGCATCTACAAGTACGGATGTAACCATAATATCTATTTCGGAAGAAGTAGAGCAGATAACATGGGCATTACGCGACAGTGCTCTCAATATAAGAATGCTTCCTATCGGAACTACATTTAGCAAATTTAAAAGGTTGGTTCGTGATCTTTCTAAAGAGCTTGGTAAGCAAGTTGAACTAACTACCGAAGGCGCCGAAACAGAACTCGATAAAACCGTTATCGAACGATTGAATGACCCTCTTGTTCACATTATCCGTAACTCCATTGATCACGGGATTGAAACTCCGGAAGCAAGAACAAAAGCAAATAAACCGACAACAGGAAGTGTAAAACTTTCTGCGGCTCAATCCGGAGGAAGTGTATTAATTACAATTGCTGATGACGGTGCAGGATTAGACAAAGAGGCAATTCGAAACAAAGCAATTTCGCTCGGAATGATAAATGAAAACGCTGAGTTGACAGACTCCGAAATTTATACAATGATTTTTATGGCAGGTTTTTCAACTGCAAAAAAAGTTACAAACGTTTCCGGCAGAGGTGTCGGAATGGATGTAGTTAGAAAAGCAATTGAGAATCTTCGTGGTGTAGTTGAAGTAAATAGTAAAAGAGGTGAAGGAACTCAAATTACATTAAAGCTTCCATTAACTTTAGCCATAATTGACGGGCTTCTTGTGAACATTACTCATGACTTTTTCGTTATGCCACTTTCTACTGTTGTTGAATGTATTGAATTAACTCAACAAGATATTGACAACTCACATGGAAGGCATTTAGTAAATATCCGTGGCGATATTATTCCTTACGTCAATTTAAGAGAGAGATTCCAAATTGATGGTTCACGACCGGATATCGAGCAGGTTGTAATAGCCGATATCAAAGGAACACGAGTCGGATTTTTAGTCGATAAAGTCGTTGGTCAACATCAAACAGTATTAAAAACATTAGGAAGAGTTTATAAAGATATAGAGGGAATTTCAGGTGCTACTATTCTTGGTGACGGAACTCTCGCCTTAATCCTCGATGTTTTAAAGCTTGCAGAGAAAGAAGAATTAGAAGAGAAAACAATTTTCTAAAAATCATACTCATTCAGAAAACATAAAAATAGAGACAAACAAAATGGCATTTACTTTTTTCTTTAGAGACACACATACGATAGAACACATGGTAAAACAACTTGTTCCGGAAGTTGCAGGAAGAAGCCGCGTCAGAATATGGGATGCCGGTTGTGCTTATGGACCGGAACCTTATACGCTTGCAATTATACTTGCAGAAAATATGGGAAACTTCGCATTTAAAAATGTTTACATAGATGCAACCGATATTGACGAAAGCGGACAGTTCGGTACAATAATTAAAGACGGTCAATATACCGATGAAGAACTTGGAAGAATTCCACCTGAAATCATGAGTAAATATTTTATAAAAGCCGAAAACCGATCGGGTTATTCAACTCTTACAGATACTATAAGAAATAGAGTTCAATATCAAACACATGATTTGTTATCATTAAAACCTATTGGAGGTGGATTCAGTTTGATACTCTGTAAAAATGTTCTCCTCCATTTTCAATATGCAGAACGAATTGAAGTGATAAAGATGTTTCATACAGCCCTTACTCCGGGTGGATTATTTGCTTCAGAACAAACTCAAAAAATGCCCGAAGAATGTGCTCACTTATTTACACAAGTTGTCCCTGATGCTCAACTTTTTAGGAAAGTCGGATAATTCAAAATGAAAGTCATTGCTTTACGCACAAACCCTAATCTTTATGCATGCAAATCTTATTTGTTGCTTGGTGATTGGAATACTCTTAATGATGTTAATGCCTTAATTGATACCGGTTCTGATGCGTACATCTTAAACGAAATTGAACATACCAGCACAGGTGTAGGTAAAAAACCCGTTAATGTAATAGTTCTTACTCACAATCATTTTGATCATGTTGGTGGAACTATGTCGATTAAGGAAAAATATAATGCGACAGTCTATGCAAATATTAAAACCAACCACATGGTAGATCAGACATTAAAAGATAACGATGTAATAAAATTAGCGGATTGTGAATTTCAAGTAATTCATTCCCCCGGACATTCAACAGATTCAATTTCACTCTATTGTGAAAAAGATCAAATTCTGTTTTCCGGAGACACCACACTTTTTATAAGAGACACAAATTCTTCTTATACACAGGATTATTTCGAAACAATAAAAAAACTCGCTAAACTGAAAATAAAAATTATTTATCCCGGTCACGGTGACCCTCTTGATGAACACCCGGAAGAAATAATAAAGGCGACTTTAAAAAATCTTAGATCTTGTAAAATAATTTCTAACTAAATGTTCATTAATAACTAATTCGGGAGCATAACATGACTATTATTAACTCTGATTTAGAACACCCGGAAGGGAGGTTGTGAATCATGGTAAATCTTTGGAAATATTTTCTTCTTCCGGTTTTATCTTCATTTTCCGAATTAAAACTTCTGCATAGAAAAAAGAACTTCACTTTTATTTTTGTAGTCTTTCTTTCTGCTCAAACTTTAGGACAGGAGGTAAATATGGGGGCTGATCTTGTCAGCAGATATGTATTGAGAGGTTTGGAAGTTGCTAATACCCCGAGTATGCAGCCAACACTTTCTGTTGCATTGTGGGGATTTGAAACCGGCGTTTGGGGGGCATACACACTTTCAAACAATACCTCTGCCTCAGATGAAATTAACATCTGGCTTGGTTATAATATAACTTCTGATGCAGGCAACTTCTCATTTTCTGTAATAGATTATTACTTTCCTAACTCAGGAAAAAAAATCGGAAATTTTAAAAATGACGAAGGGGCACACACACTTGAGGGAACATTCACATATTGCGGACCCATCTCTCTTCTGGTTGCTTGCAATTTTTACAACGATCCCGGAAATAATATCTATTTCGAATTTGGATATTCTTTTACTGCTGATAAAATCGAATTTGAACTATACGCCGGGGGAACCCCGGGCAGTAAAGATAACCCCGGTTTTTATGGGGCTGAAAATTTCTCTATGATAAACATTGGTGTAACTGCTTCAAAAAAAATTAAAATTACTGACGATTATGAATTCCCTATTTTTACATCTTTCATAGTCAACCCCCGGGCAGAAGTTGCACATATAGTTTTTGGAATTACTTTTTAATCAATTACTAATTCAATAATAAAAATGGAGTACAAAATGAACTGGTTCAATAACCTAAAAGTGAGTGCAAAACTATTATCGAGTTTTGTATTGATCGCATTAATAGCCGCCTTTATCGGTTACGAAGGGATTACCAGTCTGAAAACGACTGAGGAGAGTGGAATAGTTTTGTTTGAGCAAAATGCCAAACCGCTGGAAGTGGTTAGTATGATTGTAGAGTCCTTCCAACGGAGTCGAGCAAATATCTTAGAACTAATTCATGCTACTGATGAAAAAATACATGAAGATCAGTTAGCAAGAATTGCTGATAGGAGGAAGGATATTGATACATTTATTCCGGAATTGGAGAAGATGATTACCGATCCAGTAGTGTTGGAAAAAGTAAAAGCTTTCAAAGAGTTGGACGCAAAATTTGATGAAGAAGTGGATAAATTAATAAATTTTGTGAAACTGGAACAAGATGATAAAGCTCTAACACATTACAGGGGAGAACTTGAACAAGTACGCAAAGCAGAACAAGCATTACTTGCAGAAATGCAAGACTTAATTGTTCAACGTGCACAAGAAAAATCTGATCATAACACTGCCGATGTAGAGGCATCAATTACAATGATGCTAATTATAATTGGTGTTGGTTTTCTCATTGCAATCGGAATGGGAATCTATATTTCAAGAATAATAAGTAAACCGTTAAATTTATTAACAGATGCCGCAGCAAAAATTTCACTAGGTGACGTTGATGTTGACATCCAACAGAATTCCAAAGATGAGTTGGGTCTACTTATGGGGGCTTTCAGCAATATGATAGCTAATGTTAAAACTCAAGTGGGGGTCGCAGAAAAAATATCCTCGGGGGATTTAAGCGTTGAAGTTAAAGTGAAATCCGACAAAGACGTTTTAAATAAGAGCTTTATTAAAGTAATTGATACGCTTAAGGATTTAGTTAGTGAAGTTGGAATGCTTTCAAAAGCCGGGGTTGACGGTAAACTTGCTACACGTGGTAATGTCTCCAAATTTAGCGGCGGTTACAAAGAAATTGTACAAGGTGTAAATGATACATTAGATGCTGTAATCGGACCATTGAATGTAGCAGCAGAATATGTAGACAGAATTTCAAAAGGAGATATTCCAAATAAAATTACCGACAATTATAATGGAGATTTCAATGAAATCAAAAACAACTTGAATATGTTAATTGATGCTTTGAATGAAGTAGAAAAAATTGCTAAAGAAATAGCAAAAGGTAATTTAGATAACAAAATAATATTGCGTTCTACAAATGATAATCTGATGATAGCCTTGCAGACAATGACAAAAACACTCACAGATGTAATTAAGGATATGAACTATATGTCCGAACAGCATAATCTTGGTGATATAGATGTGAACATACCGGCAGAAAAATATGAAGGTGCATATCATATAATGACTAAAGGGGTAAATGAGATGGTTGCCGGTCACATATCAGTAAAGAAGAAAGCAATGGCATGCGTTTCGGAATTTAGTAATGGAAACTTTGATGTTGAGTTAGAAAAATTCCCGGGAAAGAAAGTATTCATCAACAATACAATCGAAGCGTTGCGAGTTAATTTGAAAAAGATACTTGCAGAGATACAAGTATTGATACAAGACTCAAAGGATGGGAAGTTAAGTAGCCGCGGCGATCAAAATAAATTTGCTGGTGGATGGAAAGACCTTGTAGCGGGTATCAATGAAATGCTTAATGCTATATTACTACCAATTGGCGAAGGTAACAGAATTCTGAGGATGATTAGAGGAGGGGATTTACGCGAAACAGTAAATCTTGAACTTAAAGGCGATCATAAAGCAATGCAGGATGCAGTTAATGGAGTTCATAGTTGGCTAAAGGGACTCATCGATTATGTTACCAAGATGGCTAACGGAGATATGACTGCTACAATTGATAAAGCATCAGAGAATGATCAAATCCATCAATGGTTGATACTAATGCGAGAATCAATTAAATCGTTAGTAATCGATGCAAACATGCTTTCCAAAGCAGCTGTTGAGGGAAAGTTAGCTACTCGCGCAGATGCCAGTAAACATCAAGGTGATTTTAGAGTTATTGTACAAGGTGTAAACGATACACTCGATTCTGTAATCGGACCATTGAATGTAGCTGCAGAGTATGTAGATCGCATAGCAAAAGGAGATGTCCCAAGTAAAATTACTGATAATTATAACGGTGATTTTAATGAAATCAAAAATAATCTTAATATGGCAATAGATGCTGTAAATGCCTTAGTAACCGATGCAAATATGCTTTCAAATGCAGCCGTTGAAGGGAAACTATCTACAAGAGCAGATGCAACTAAACATCAGGGTGACTTCCGAAAAATCGTTCAAGGTGTGAATGATACTCTTGATGCAGTTATTGGTCCATTGAATGTGGCAGCTGAGTATGTTGATCGTATTGCAAAGGGAGATGTTCCAAAGAAGATAAGTGATAACTACAATGGTGATTTCAACGAAATCAAAAATAATCTTAATGTGCTTATTGATGGAATGAATGAAATAACCTTAGTTGCAGAAGAAATTGCTGCCGGTAACTTAGTGGTAAACGCAAGGGTGAGATCAAACCAGGACAAATTAATGCAAGCCATGGGCTCAATGATTAATGGCTTAACTGAAGTTGTTGAAAATGTAAAATCTACAGCCGATTCAGTTGCAAGCGGAAGTTTAGAATTGAGTGCCAACTCAGAACAAATTTCACTCGGTGCAAATAAACAAGCAGCTTCGGTTGAAGAAACATCTTCTTCAATGGAACAAATGACTTCAAACATTAAACAAAATGCTGAGAACGCACTTCAAACAGAAAAAATCGCACTTCAATCTGCCGAAAATGCTAAGATTGGTGGTAAAGCAGTTTCCGAAACAGTTGTCGCTATGAAAGAAATTGCAGGAAAAATATCAATCATCGAAGAAATTGCACGTCAAACTAATTTACTTGCACTTAACGCCGCTATTGAAGCAGCCCGAGCAGGTGAGCATGGTAAAGGGTTTGCAGTTGTTGCTTCTGAAGTTCGTAAACTTGCTGAACGCAGTCAGACTGCCGCTGCTGAAATCAATAAACTTTCAGCCTCAAGTGTTGAAGTTGCTGAGAATGCAGGAAGAATGTTAACTCAACTTGTTCCGGATATTTCTAAAACGGCAGAACTTGTGCAAGAAATTACAGGTGCAAGTAATGAACAAAACTCTGGTGCAGAACAAATTAACAAAGCAATTCAACAATTAGATCAAGTTATTCAGCAAAACGCTTCGGCTTCTGAGGAGTTATCGTCAACAGCAGGAAGTTTAACAAGTCAAGCTGAACAGCTTCAAAATGTTATGTCGTTCTTCAAAACAAACGATACAGGTAAAAAAGCAAAACGACAACTTGCACAATCAAATACTCCTAAACAGGGAAGCATCGGTAAGAGTGTGAACTCAGCGTTACTTTCCGAATCAAAACCTAATAAATCAAAAGGTTTTAAGTTGAATATGGATTCAAACATCGATCAACTTGATGCTGAATTTGAAAGATTTTAATTATTGAAGGCGGTAAAAATTTTACCGCCATTAATTTTCAAATAATTTTATCAAAGGATAAATAGGAGTTTAAAATGAGTGTAACCGGAATTAATGACGTGAGACCCTATCTGACTTTTACGTTGGATGACGAGCTTTTCTCTGTTGATGTAGCAAAAGTTCGTGAGGTTCTCGATTATACAAACATCACAAAAATTCCCCGAACACCGGATTATATGCGGGGTGTTTTCAATCTTAGGGGAAGTGTAGTTCCCGTAATTGATTTAAGGCTAAAATTCGGAATGTCCAAAACCGAAAATCAACGAAATACTTGTATCATAGTTTTAGAAATATGCCTCGAAGATGACACTATTGTTCTTGGTGCTCTTGCTGATTCAGTTCAAGAAGTATTTGAAATTGAACCGGATCAAATTGAACCATCACCAAGATTTGGTACAAAATTCAAAGCGGAATTTTTAAAAGGAATGGGCAAACGGGACGAAAAATTCATTATGATTTTAGATATCGATAAAGTTTTCTCGTCCGATGAACTTGCTTTAGTTCAAGACTCAACCCAAGTTGATAAAAAAGAGACTGAAGCTGCATAATTATTTTTTTTGTGGAGATAATGAGTACGAATATTTTTGAAAATATTGCTGATAAACAAGAATTAAGCCTGGCTGACTTTCGAAAGTTAAGCCAGGCTATATATAAAGCCTGCGGAATTAGCCTTCCAGACGGTAAAAGAATTCTTGTTGAAGGAAGAATTAAAAAGAGAGTTCGTAAAGTCGGAATGAATCACATTGATGACTACTTTAAATATTTATTTTCACCTGAAGGATTGAAAAATGAATTAATTCCTCTTATCGATGTAATCACTACAAACAAAACAGATTTCTTCAGAGAATCTGCACATTTTGACTTTTTAGTTAGTACTGCATTTCCGGCAATTCAAAAAAGCGGGGGTGCTTCAATTATTAAAAAGAAAATTAAAGTCTGGAGTGCCGGCTGTTCAACAGGAGAAGAACCGTACACTTTAGCGATTGTGCTTAATGAATATTTTCAAGATGATTTAGTAAAACCGTTTACTATTTACGCGTCAGATATTTCTACAGAGGTTTTGCATAAAGCTAAATTGGGTGTTTACGGATTAGATGATATTGATGTTATTCCACTTCATCTTAAGAAAAAGTACTTTTTGAAAAGTAGAGATCGCTCAGAAAATATTGTTCGTGTAGTTCCCGAACTTAGAGCACAAGTACAATATATGAGAATAAATTTGATTGACATGAATTATGATGTGCCTGAAAAAATGGATATAATCTTTTGCAGAAATGTACTTATCTATTTTGACAAGCAAACACAGGAGCAAGTAATAAATAACTTATGCCGCTATCTTAATCCTGGTGGTTACTTACTTTTAGGGCATTCAGAAACTATAACTGGATTTAAATTGCCGTTGCAAAGAGCAGCATCGACAGTCTATCAGAAAATAGAGGTGGAATCGTATGGCAAGAAAAATCAAAGTACTAATTGTTGATGATTCATCAATTGTAAGACAAGCATTAACAGAACTACTCTCTTCAGATCCGGAAATTGAGGTTATTGGAACGGCGGCTGATCCATTTATTGCTGCAAGTAAAATCGAAGAAAATATACCGGACGTAATTACGCTTGATGTAGAAATGCCCAAAATGGATGGGCTTACATTTCTGCAAAAGTTGATGGATCAACATCCAATTCCCGTTGTAATATGCTCAACTTTAGCTTCGGAAGGAGCAGAAACTACATTCCGTGCTTTAGAGTATGGTGCTGTAGAAATTATTACAAAACCAAAACTCGGCACCAAACAATTTTTTGAAGAATCAAGAATAAGCATTTGTGATATTGTAAAAGCAGCTTCTAAAGTTAATGTCAAAAGAAAATCTCTGTGGCAGATAAATATTCAACCAAAGCTAACTGCTGATGTTGTTATCGCTAAATCAACAAATAAGGCAATGGTTGAAACTACAGAAAAAGTTATTGTTGTGGGAGCCTCCACCGGTGGAACAGAAGCATTGAAACTATTTTTAGAATCGATGCCGCTTGATTCACCCGGGATTGTTATTGTTCAGCACATGCCGGAAAATTTCACATCGGCATTTGCAAAAAGATTGGATGGCATTTGTAGAATATCGGTGAAAGAAGCAGTTGAAGGAGATTCAGTAATTAGAGGAAGAGCACTAATCGCAAGGGGAAATCATCACATGCTTCTTAAAAGAAGCGGTGCAAGATATTTTGTCGAAATTAAAGAAGGTCCTCTTGTAAGCCGGCACAGACCATCAGTTGATGTTCTATTTAGATCAGCTGCAAGATATGCTGGCAAAAATGCAATCGGTGTAATTATGACCGGTATGGGAGATGACGGTGCAAAAGGGATGCTCGAGTTAAAGGATACAGGTGCACTAACAATAGCTCAAGATGAAAAATCTTGCGTGGTTTTTGGTATGCCGAATGAAGCAATTAAACTCGGCGGTGTCGATAAAATATTACCGTTAGAAAGTATTGCAGGATATGTTATTAATCATAGTTAAAATTAATTTTAATTGAATCGAGTTTACCGCTTACGGTAATTTTGATTAACCATAATATAATTGATATGAATAAACCAAAAATTCTGATCGTTGAAGATGAAGCAATCGTAGCTTTTGACATAAAAAAAAATCTTGAGTTAAAAGATTATGATATTGTTGCCATAGCTCAATCAGGGGAAGATGCGATTGAAGCGGTAAAGCTATTTAATCCGGATGTTATTTTGATGGACATTAGGCTCAAGGGAAAAATGGACGGAATCGAGGCGGCTTCAATTATTAAAAGTAATTCACATATTCCGGTAATATTTCTAACTGCATCAAGTGATGAAGCTACAGTAAAACGGGCAAAGCATTCTATTCCTTATGGATATGTTTCCAAACCGATTGATTACAGAGAACTATTTACTAATATAGAAATCACTCTTTATCGAAGTCAGAATGAAAGTCAGATTAGAGAAAAAGATTTATGGATGAATGCAACTGTACAAAGTCTTGAGGAAGCTATAATTACAGTTGATGAAAAAAATATTGTCCGCTTCATGAATAACAGAGCTGAATCAATTTTATGCAGTTCCCCGGCAGATTGTATCGGTAAACATATTGATGAGATTTATGAAACACAGGCTGACTATTCAAACGAGTGGCTTATCTATACAATAAAAGATTTTCCGAAAAATAAAGAAGAGTTGTTAAAAGCTAAATTACTTCGGACTAAATCACGCGGTCTTATCCCGATTGAAGAAATCAAATCTGTTGTTACAGATGAAAAAGGAAAAATTCTCGGAATAACTATAATATTTAAAGATCTTACCGAAAAAAGAAAAGCAGAATTAATAGCTTTATCCGCAAGTAATTTTTATTTAAGTCTTTTGGAAGAGTTTCCGGCTCTTATTTGGCGCGCTAATGAAGATGGTTATTTTAATTATTTCAATAAAACATGGTTGAATTTTACCGGACAACCTATTGAAAATGAAATTTACAAAGGTTGGTACAACAATTTATATGAAGAGGATGTAGAAAAATTTGATGCCTTATTTATGGAATTTTTTACTAAAAGGGAACAACTCATTTTAGAGTTCCGATTGAAAAATCAGACCGACAAATTTAGATGGATGTATTGTGTAGCCAATCCGTTTTATAATTTAAAGGATGAATTTACAGGCTTTATAGGCGTTTGTATAGATATTACAGAAAGAAAGGAAATTGAAGAGCAATTATTGAAGGCTAAACAAGCAGCTGAAGCAGCAGATAAAGCGAAATCTTACTTTATCTCTAATATGAGTCATGAAGTAAGAACACCGTTAAACGGAATTATCGGGTTAACCGATTTATTGGCAGAAACTAAAACGGATGATGAACAAAAAATGCTTTGTGATATGCTTAAGCAATCTTCAAATGTTTTAATGACTTTACTTAATAATCTTCTTGATGTATCCAAAATGGAATTCGGAAAAGAAAAAATTGTAAATCGTCCTTTCAATATTATTAATGCAATTGATGAGATTATTGACCCGTTTATTATACAGGCAGGATCAAAAAAATTATTCGTTGAAAAAGAACTTAAAGTTATAACTAATAAAAATGTAATTAGCGATAAATCCAAAGTACAGCAAATACTCGGTAATCTTCTTAATAATGCTTTTAAATTTACTGAATTCGGAACAATAAAGCTTCAAGTTTTTACGGAAAATGGAAACCCTGATGTTGGTGAATGGTCTAAAATTGTTTATCACTTTGTTATTTCGGATACTGGAATTGGAATACCCGAAGATCAACACGAAAAAATATTTGAGAGTTTTACACAAGTAGATCCATCAAGTACACGAAAATATTCCGGTTCCGGATTAGGGCTTGCCATTGTCAAAAGATTAGTCGGATTACTTGGAGGAGAAATTTCATTAAAAAGTAAAATAGGAACTGGAAGCGAGTTTCACGTTATCCTTCCGTTTGAGATTCAAAACTAAATTAGATGCGAGGAAAAAATGAAAATACTAATTGTAGAAGATGATTTAACCAGCCGTTTTGTTTTGCAAAAAATGCTGACTTCATTCGGTGAATGTAATTCGGTTGTAAATGGAAGAGAAGCTGTCGAGGCTTTTAATATTGCATTAAAAGAAAAAAGTCCATACGACCTAATTTGTCTCGATATTATGATGCATGAAATGGATGGTAGAACAGCGTTGCGTCTCATTCGTCAAATCGAAAAAGACTCAGGTATTCACCCTAAAAATGAAGTTAAAATTGTAATGATGACTGCCCTTGATACTCCCGATGAAGTTTTTGATGCTTATTATAGGGGAGCATGTACTCACTATTTGGTTAAACCGATAGAAAAACAAAAATTGATAAATGTACTCGAAGAACTCGAATTAATTAAAAAATGAAATTTGAATTTGTCAGAGTAAAGTGTATAAGGACATATTGTGAGTAGCGAAGAGCTAAAAAATAAAAGCAAAATATTAATTGTGGAGGACTCCGCAATAGTTGCGCTTGAATTGAAGCAGCATCTCCTCCGTTTGCAATATGATGTGGTTGATATTTGTGATTCAGCAGAGGATGCAGTTAATGTTGCCTCCGAATGTGAAATTGATTTAACCCTTATGGATATTAAACTAAAAGGGAAAATGGACGGAATTGAAGCTGCTCAAATATTAATTGAACAATACGAAATTCCGGTAGTTTTTCTGACTGCACATTCTGATGAGCAAACCATATTCAGAGCAAAACAAACAAAACCTAATGGTTTCATTATAAAACCATTCGTTATTGAAGATATTAAAACATCTATTGAAATCGCTTTATATAAAAGCATTGCTGACAAAAAAATTAAAGAATCAGAATACTTATTTAGAGCATTAGTCGAAAATTCTCAAGACGGAATTTTTATTGTTCAAGATTTCTTGATTGTTTATGCTAACGATTCATTTGCAAATATTTTTGGTTATGGGCTGGATGAAGTCCTGGGTAAAAACCTAATCACTTTTGTCGCACATGACGAAAGGGAGATGGTTTGTGATAATTATCGAAATCGTATTAATGGACTTAACGTTCAGAAAGAATATGAAATTAAAGGACTTCATAAAAATAAAGAGAAAGAACTAATTGTTAATCTATCAGCCGGACTAATTGTTTACAAAGATGCTGTTGCAGTTATGGGAACAGTAAAAGATATCACCACAAAGAAAAATGCTGAACGCTCTTTGATTAAAGCTAATGAAATGTTGGAACAATCCGATAAATTAAAAACAGAATTCCTCGGACAAATATCACATGAGATTCGAACTCCTTTAAATAATATCCTTGGGTTTTCTTATCTGATTCGTGAAGAATTAGGGGAAGAAACGAACGAGAATATTAGAAACTGTTTTAAGTTGATGAACAGCGCAGGTAAGAGATTAGTTAAAACGGTTGATCAGATTATTCAAATGGCTCAATTGCAAACCGGTGATCAAGAGTTTTTACCGGAAATTATTAGTCTTGATAAAGATATTCTTGATGATCTTATAATCGACTATTTGCAAAAAGCAAAAGATAAAAATCTAAACTTTAAATATCTTAATTTAGCAACCAATTCTATGGTTAATGCCGACAAATTTATGCTTAACCAAATATTTACAAATCTAATTGATAATGCGATTAAGTATACCGATAGTGGTTCAGTAGAAATTTCTCTCAAAAATTCTTTAGATAGTAAAATCAATGTTGAAGTTAGAGATACCGGTATTGGTATTTCTAAAGAATATTTGAAAAATATTTTTATTCCGTTTTCTCAAGAAGAAACCGGCTACAGAAGAAGCTATGAAGGGAACGGGCTTGGAATGGCACTATGTAAAAAGTATGCCGATTTTAATAACATTGAAATTTTAATCAGTAGTGAAAAAGGGATAGGAACATCTTTTCAACTTATTTTTAATTCGGCTGCCGAATTAAAATAATGATATTTATGTATTAGATTAGTAGCTATAAATAGATTAGTGTGAATCAGATGAATGACAATATTTTTAATGCAAAAGAGAAATCTTTGTTTGAATCGGTTTGGGAAGAATCGATTGACGGAATGCGGCTTATTGACGAGAAGGGAAAAATTATTCTCATTAATAATGCTTTTTGTGCTTTAGTTTCATTAAGTAAATCAGAACTAATCGGAAAAGATTTGTCTGTAATTTACTCTAAAGAGTCACAAAGTTCTATACTAGAACATGCAATAGAGAGAATAAAAACGGGGAGTGTCGGCAGAGAAATTGAGAGAGAATTGACTCTCTGGAATGAAAAAAAGGTTTGGTTCGAACTTTCAAATTCTGAAATTACAAATGAAGATGGCTCTAAATATATTCTAAGTATTTTCCGCGATATATCTAAACAGAAAATTGCTCAAGATGCTTTAATCGAAAGTGAAAAAAGATTTCGTAAAATTTTTACGGAATCAACTGATCCGGTGTTTTTATTAGGTGAGAATGGAATAATCGACTGCAACAGTGCAGCTTTGAATATTTTAGGTTATGAGAACAAATCTGAAATACTTTACAAACAGCTAATGGAATTCTCTCCCAAATATCAACCAGACGAAAAACTCTCTTCACAAAAAGCAAAAGAAGTAGTTGAGATAGCTAATAAAAAAGGTTACTATCAATTTGAATGGATTTACTCCAAAAAAGATGGAACCGATTTTCCGGTTGAAGTTGTATTTACTCAAATATCAATTAGCGGCGAAAATATTTTACACGTTGTTTGGCGGGATATTCTTAAACGCAAAACCGCCGAAGAAGAATTAAAGTATAGCGAAAAACGATTTAGAGAATTATTTGAACAGTCAGTAGATGTTATATGTACATTTAGTTTTGATGGAGTTTTCAAATCAGTCAGCCCTTCTGTTACTGCTGTATTGGGTTATACACCGGAAGAGTTAATAGGTACAAAATTAAACTCAATCATGAAAGAAGAATACTACAATATTACTGAACATGTTTGGGATATTAAACTTATCACTCCTTCCGAAATATCAGTTTATGAAATTGAGTTATTAACAAAGGATGGCGGAAAAAAAATTGTTGAAGTTAAAAGTAAACTTCTTTTAAATGATGGAAAGCCTTTTGAAATATTAGCGGTTGCGCGCGATATAACTGAACGAAAGCAGATAGAAGATAATCTAAAAACTATAAGTGCTGAACTACAAGAGTCTAACGCTGCAAAGGATAGATTCCTTTCCATTCTATCGCATGATTTGAAAAGTCCCTTTAACGGGTTACTCGGCATTTCAAATATGATAGCAAATGAAATTGATTCTTTTTCGAAAGATGAATTGAAATATATGAGTAGTGAACTTCATAAATCATTAAGAAGTCAATACAAACTTCTTGAGGATTTATTGGAGTGGTCAAGGTTACAAACCGGAAAAGTCACATTTAAGCGAGTTGAATTAAATGTAAAATCCGAACTGACTAAAATTGTCAACCTATTTTCAACCAATAGTGCATCAAAAAAAATAACTGTACTAGTCCAAATTGATGAAGTCGTTTCCGTGTATGCAGATGCTAATTTATTTAACACTCTTTTTAGAAATCTATTTCTTAACGCAATAAAATTTACCAAAGATGGTGGTCAAATTCTATTCAGCACTTCTAATGAGAACGGGTTTCTAATTGTAGCTATTCGTGATAATGGTGTCGGAATTAAATCTGAAAATATTTCAAAACTTTTCCGGATGGATTACAAATATTCAACTTTAGGTACAAACGGAGAAAAAGGAACAGGTTTCGGATTAATTCTTTGCAAAGAAATAATGGATAAACATAATGGAAAAATAGAAGTTGAATCTATTTCTAATGTAGGAACAACTTTTTACACAAGTTTCCCATTATCGGATTGAATAATTAATATTAAAAAGTAACCGTTATGAAAATTCTTTTACTCGAAGATAACAAACATGATGTTTTTCTTTTCAAAAATGAACTTGAAATCAACTTTACTACACACGAGTTGAAAGTTGCAACTTCAAGAGAAGAACTTAATTCATTATTAAATGAGGAATCATTTGATATAATCGTATCAGATTTTTCTCTTCCTGATATAAACGGATTGGAAGCACTTCAAATTGTTAAGGCTAAACAGCCATCTATACCTTTCATAATACTCACCGGAAGTGTAAATGAAGAAACTGCCGTAGCCTGTATAAAAGAAGGAGCAGATGATTATATTCTAAAACATCATTTAAAACGAATTGTTCCTACAATTAATTCACTCCTCAAAAAATATGAAAAATTTAGAGTTAAGTTAAAAAGCGATGAACAACTCAAAACTTTTGCAGCAAATGTTCCTGATATTATTATAATTATTGACCCGGATTATAAAATTACTTTTGTAAATAAACTTGAAGATGAGAAAGAAATTTCCTCTGTGTTAGGAAAATCGATTTTAGAAATTACAGAGACCGAATTTCATCAAAGTATAATAGATGCAATTAAAACAGTTAAGGAAAATGGAAAAACCGGATGTTATGAGACGGTACAAAATATAAATGGCGTAGACCATTACTATTCGAATCGCGTAGCTCCGATTTTGGAAAACGATAAAATTGGCAGCTTCATAATAATTTCGACTGATGAAACACACCTTCGTCATGCCATCACAACTTCTACCAAAGCCTCAAAACAATTTCAAATGCTTTTTAACGGAATGCCCGAAGGAGTTGCTCTACATGATTTAGTGTTTGATGAATCGGGTAAACCGATTAACTATATTATTACAAATGTTAATCCTCAATTCGAAACAATACTTAAATTAAATAAAGAAGATATTCTTTATAAAAGTGCTACTGAAATTTATGGAGTTGAAAAACCACCGTTTTTAAAGGAATATTCGGATGTGGCACTCACAGGTAAACCGGCTTCCTTTGAAGTTTACTTTCCGCCACTTGATAAACATTTTGCAATATCTGCCTCAACTTATGAGAAAGGAAAGTTTGCAACAATTTTTACCGATATTTCTGATCGTATAAAAACCCAACAAGAATTATTGGAAAGTAGAAGAAAGCTATTTACATTAATGAGTAATCTCCCCGGAATCGCTTATAAATGCAAAAACGATCCAAACTGGACTATGGAGTTTATAAGTCAGGGTTGTTATGATTTAACCGGATATGACCCCGAAGATTTTTGCAATAATCACAAACTTTCATACAATGATATAATTTTACCGGAAGACAAAGATTGGGTTTGGGAATCAATTCAAGAAGCATTACAAAATCGGGCTTCTTTTAAATTAATTTATAGAATTATCCATGCTGACAACTCAATAAAATGGGTGTGGGAACAGGGGCGCGGCGTATTTGATCAAGAGGATAATCTTCTTGCACTTGAAGGTTTTATTATAGATGTCTCCGAAAAAATTAAAGCTGAAAACGAATTAATTGAATCAGAGAGAAAATATCGTGATTTGACCAACGTTACTTCGGATTTCGTTTATTCTGCATCAAAAACTGACGATGGGAATTTTAATATAGAATGGATTGGCGGAGCATTTGAAAAAATAACAGGCTACTCTCCAACTGATATTATTAATAAAGATGATTGGATGTTTTTTCTCCATCCCGATGATGTTCCCGATTATCGCCATGCAATTGAAAACATTACACCTTGTCAATCCAAAGTATTAGAATTTAGAATTATCTCTAAATCGGGTGATGTGCGGTGGATTCGACAAACAATTGTTTGTGAATGTTTGGTTGAATCTAATACCCGTACAAAAATATTTTCTGCTGCAGAAGATATTACCGAAAAGAAAGAGTTGATGTTTGAACTTAAACGTGCACTTGATAAAGCGGAAGAGTCAAGTAAACTTAAATCTTCATTGCTCGCTAATCTTAGCCATGAATTCAGAACACCAATGACGGGAATTTTAGGACTATCGGAAATCATTAAAGAATTAGAAGAGTCGCCTCAAATTCTTGATTATGTTGACGGGATAATTACATCAAGTAACAGATTGCTTGATACTCTTAATGCAGTACTTGAACTTGCTGATTTGGAAGCAAATGCTTCTGAATATAAACCCGAAAATGTTATGCTAAATCATATAATTGAAGAAGTCTATTCTGTATATAATGAAAAAGCCTCTCAAAAGAATTTAACTTATAAATTAGTACAATCTGAAGAACCACAATTTGTTTATGCAAACAAAGAAGAAGCAGTTAAACTCTTTTCGAAATTAGTTGATAATGCTATCAAATTTACAGAAACGGGAAAAGTTGAACTACGCCTGCAAAAACAGATTATTAATGGAATTGAAAATGCAGTTGTAGAAATTGAAGACACCGGAATAGGAATAGCTCAAGAAGATATCCGTATTGTTTTTCAAGAATTCAGACAAGCAAGTGAAGGGTTTAGCCGAAATTTTGAAGGAACCGGTTTAGGTCTTTCAATAGCAAAAAAAATAATTGAAAAGTTAAATGGTGAAATTAAGTTAGAAAGCACTCCCGGCGAAGGATCAATATTTAAGATTTGTCTTCCTTCAAGCTCTGTTACAAGTTCAATCCCTTATATAACTTCAACTGAAATAGTAAAAATCGATAAACAAAATGTTGTTTCGGAAATTGCAAATATTGCTTCAACAGTAACCTCAGAACCAGCCACAACAGTTACACTTCCTTCAATACTTTGTGTGGAAGATAATTTTATTAATGCTCAAGTAATTAAGCGTTATCTGAATGAAGATTATCTTGTTGATCATGCAAAGGATGCTCAATCATGTTTGAATAAAATAAAAGAAAATTGTTACGATATCATCTTAATGGATATTAACCTTGGAAGAGGTATGAACGGTATTGAATTATCAAAAGAAATAAAAAAACATCCGGCCTACGAACACATTCCGATTGTTGCAATAACAGGTTATGCAATGCGTGGTGATGAAGATAAATTCAAAGCTGAAGGATTTAATTATTACCTCGCAAAACCATTCAGCAAAAGGGATGTGCTGAATTTATTGAAACAAATATTTTTTACGAACTAACAAAAAATAGTGCTTTTAAAAAGTAACAGGATATTTAATGGAAAAGAGTTCCAATATAAATAACGAAAATATAACCGAAGCAACCTATATCAATCTTCCTCCAGAAGCATATATTATGGTATTTGAAAATTCTGCCGATGTTATGTTAATAACAGATAACTCAGCTCATTATGTAGAGATGAATGAAGCTGCATGCAAAATGTTTGGTTACACAAAAGAAGAGTTTTTAACTAAATCGATGAATGATATTTTTCCGGGAACAACTCTTGATGAATCATTAAGACTATGGGAGAGTTTCCTTTCACAAAAAGAAATGGAAGGGGACTTTGAAATAGTAACTAAAACCGGTGAAAGACGTATTACATATTTCAGAGCCGTTACAAATTTTGTCCCCGGATATCATTTATTTGCGATAAGAGATATAACAGAAAAAAAGAATGCAGAAATAAAAATTAAACAAAGGGAAGAACAATTAAGGGAGAGTGAAAGAAAACATAGACAGTTATTCGAAACTATGGCTCTGGGAGTTGTCTATTCTAATACAGAAGGAATATCCCTCTCTGCGAATCCTGCTGCATTAAAAATACTTGGATTAACTGAATCAGAGTTTATTGGTAGAGAAATCTTTCAACCGGCTTCTAATTTTGTAAAGGAAGATGGTTCAAAGGTTGCAAAGGAAGATTTTCCGGTTTATGTTGCATTAACAACCGGTAAAGAAGTTCGTGATGTAGTTTTTGGTTTCAGTCCGCCAAATAATAAAGCTATTATCTGGGTTCAGGTAAATTCAATTCCACAATTTAACGCTGGAGAAAATACACCTAAGTTTGTTTATTCAACAATTGAAAATGTTTCTCAGCAAAAAATTGCACAAGATAACATCAAAAACTCATTAGTTGAAAAGGAGACCCTCTTAAAGGAAATTCATCATCGCGTAAAAAATAATCTGCAGATAATATCAAGTCTATTAAATCTTCAAAGTGGATATTTAAAGGATTCGGAAGCCATTGAAATCTTAAGAGAAAGTCAAAACCGGGTTCGTTCGATGGCATTAATACACGAAAGGCTGTATCGTTCTGATGACTTTACAAATATCAATTTTAATAAATTCCTTCAAGATTTAACAAATATTTTGCAAAGTTCATATTATAACATTGCCGGAGCTGTATCTATAGAACTCAATCTCGAACAAATTTATTTGTCAATCGGTATTGCTATCCCACTCGGACTCTTAATAAATGAAATTATTTCTAATTCTTTTAAACATGCTTTTGTTGAAAAAAAGGATGGAAAAATTGTGATACAAATGTTGAGAAAAGAAAACAAGATTTTCCTTTCCATTAAAGACAATGGTGTTGGTATTCCGGTTAATTTAAATATTGAGGAATCAGAAACTCTCGGTTTTAAATTAGTATGCTCACTTATCTCCCAGATTGAAGCCGATATTGAGCTTAAAAGAGATAACGGAACTGAAGTAGTTATATCATTCAACCTTCATTAATAAGTGCGTAACCATACAATCTTTTTATAGGTAATCTTATGTTTGTTAGAACAGATGAAATAAAAAAAATTAAACGATATAAATATTGGCTGCTTTTAATGTGGACAATAGTTGTAGTCTTCTCCGCAATAATTGATTATTTACAGATAAATGAAAACTTAGTGTCAGAAGCGCATATTGCTGCCAAAATACATCACGGAAAAGATATCCTATATCGCAGATGGAGTGCTATCAGAGGAGGGGTTTACGTACCGATAGATGAACATACGCAACCGAACCCCCACTTAAATTATATACCCAACAGAGATGTTACAATTAACGGTAAGGCTTATACATTAGTGAATCCCGCTTATATGACCCGTCAAGTTTATGAATTAGCACAAAAAGATGGGGAGGTTAGCAGCCGTTTAATAAGTGATAATGCTATTAATCCGATTAATCAAGCTAATGAGTGGGAACATCATGCTCTGCAAGTACTAAAAACAATGGCGGAGCACCACGATACAATTTTCATAAAAAATGGCGAAAGATATTTATCAGTTGTGCGACCATTTTTTACCGAGAAAAGTTGTTTAAAATGTCACGCTCAACAAGGTTATAAAGAAGGAGATTTGCGGGGAGGAATTATAATCTCTATGCCGCTTACGGAAATTGAGAGAAGCTATAAGAGTCAAGAAATGAGATTGTTAATAATTCTCGGTGTAATCTATTTAATTGGATTTGGACTAATCCAACTTGGTGCCTCTAAAATAGAGAAAGATTTTATTACAATTATTGAGACAAAAAAATCACTAACGGAAAGTGAAGCTAAAATTGAAACGTATTTGCGAAATGCCCCGAACATAATTACTGTAATTGATAAAAATGGGGTCATTCAATATTTAAACAGAATGGATGATAGATTTGATAACAAAATTATCATCGGTAGAAATATTTCTGAGTTTGTTGGTGAGGAAACAAAATTTGTGATTGCCGATATTCTTGATCACCCTGATGAAACTGTTTATAATAAAGCAATTGAGTATTCTGTTCATATTCCTGAAGGTATTATTTGGTACGAGAATCGAATTGCTCCAATAAAATCAGAGGATGAAAATATTGGTTACATAATTATTTCAACCGACATTACCGAAAGAAAACTTCTATCCGAAAAGATAGAAAATTCATTAAAAGAAAAAGAAGTTCTTCTTAAAGAAGTACATCATCGTGTTAAAAACAATATGCAGATTATTACAAGTCTGCTTAATCTTCAATCATCCCATCTCTCCGATCAAAATATGATTGATGTATTTAAAGAGAGCCAGAGCAGAATTAAATCAATGGCATTAATTCATGAAATAATGTATCAGTCAGGAAACTTTTCAAATATCGACACAAAGCATTATATAATAAGTTTAGTTTCGTATTTATACAGGTCTTATTGTTTGGAAGGTAATCGGATAAAAATTACCACTGATATTGATGAAGTAAATCTTAATCTTGATGTTATGATACCATGCGGAATAATAATAACCGAGCTTGTAACAAATGCCTTAAAATATGCGTTTCCGGGAAGTAGAGAAGGGGAAATAAATATTCTACTTCATTCAATAGAAAAGAATAATATAAATTTAACTGTAAAGGATAACGGTGTAGGTATTGTCGATAAGTCGGTTCTTCTTGATAAAAAGAAACTCGGTTTACAGCTTGTTGAAACTCTAACCCGGCAATTAAAAGGAAAATTAAATAATGATGAAGGCGAGGGAACATCATTTACAATCTCATTCAAGATAGAATAGCGTTAAGGTTTAAAGAATTGATTTTTGTTATTAACTCAAAGAAGATTGCTGAAAATATTAGGTATGAAGCTAATTAAAGAAATAGTTTTAGAATTACTATCGCTAAATTCCATTAAAAAATTTTGGAAATCGTGGCTATTCCTTTTATGCGGAATAGTCATCACAATTATTTCTGCATATTATACGAGCAAAGATATTTCTCAATATCTTGAAAAATCTTTTTTGATTGAGACCGAGGAAATTAAAACCAGAATAGTATTACGTCTTCAAGCACACGAACAAATACTTCGCACTGGAGCCGCTTTTTTTGAAGCATCTGATTCTGTTTCTCGAGATGAGTGGAGGCAGTTTATTGCTAAATCACAAGTAGGAACTAATCTACCCGGTATCCAAGGTATAGGCTATTCCATTATTGTGTCCCCCGCTTTATTACAGAAACATATTACGGCGGTTCGCAAAGAAGGCTTTCATCAATATACAATAAGACCTCAGGGGAAAAGAGATATTTATACTTCAATAATTTATCTGGAACCGTTTAACTGGCGTAATCAAAGAGCTTTCGGATATGATATGTTCAGCGAACCGATACGTAGAACCGCCATGGAGAGAGCGAGGGATTATAATATTGCGGGTCTTTCAGGTAAAGTTATACTTGTCCAGGAAACCGGCAAAGATATTCAACCGGGAACTCTAATGTATATACCGGTTTATAAAAAAAATCTTCCAATAACAACCGTTGATGAAAAACGGGCTGCCATAAAGGGATGGATTTATAGCCCTTATCGAATGAATGATTTAATGGCGGGAATTTTGCAAAATCGTATTCCCCATGATAAATCTGAAATCCAATATGAAATTTATGACGGAGAAGAAGTATCAGCTGAAAAACTTCTTTTTGCAAATAGAGAAAATGAAGGGGCAACAGATTTTTTATCGATAAAATATTCAGCATTTCACAA